>Ga0209309_10000018_pt1 | contig 306467 bp, 251 predicted proteins | sample COGITO_mtgs_1204_2_FD_184807 | JGI IMG/M metagenome (GOLD analysis project Ga0209309, IMG submission 184807) | Pelagic marine microbial communities from North Sea - COGITO_mtgs_120412 (SPAdes) (version 2) | ecosystem: Environmental > Aquatic > Marine > Epipelagic ...
ATATTTATAGCTTGTTGAATTGGAAATAAATCGACCAAAGGAGATTTATTCTACTTCAACAATGCCAGAAAATTATTGCCTAAATTTAACGAAGAATTTATTTGGTTTTTAACTCAGTTCTTTGTTGGCAAATCGTATTTTTTTCAAAAGCTAAATTCAGCAACTACAATTCGTTTGTGAAAATAATTATTAAAATCAGGTTTTGAGCTTAAAAGTCCGTCGACAATAATTGTGTTTTGCATTATTCCCATAGCTTCTCTTTTGCTCCAATATTTTTTAATCAGAGAATCGGAATCTTTTATTTCATAAAGTGCTGTCATATAATTTCCAAAATTATTTTCCTTTAGCGAGGTTGTGTCTTTGTCATAGATTTCATTTCGCAGTCCGCTGTTATAATATTCAGCGTGAGTTCTTTTGGATTGAAAGTCAAATTTTTTCCAGTCAGTTATAGTGTCAGATTTTATATCGATGAGATATTGACGATAACCTTTTTCGATTGTCAGATTTGGATAAATTTTAGTTAAATTTTTTTCAAAGTCAGTTACAAGTGAGTCAAAAGCATTTGTTTGTCTTTCTCCGAATATTTTTTCAAATTCCGTAATTCGACTGTCAGTTTGTTTTTGAGAACAACTAAACATCAAAATCAGAAGTAATACTAAATGGAATTTCTGCATTTCGTTTATATGTTTGCCAACTTCGGATATCTTCACCTGTCATATTAGATACACCTGCAGTTAATTGTAATTTTCTCTTTAACATGTTAACTCTAGCTGTAAAACCTAAAACAGTAGTACCTTCTGTATAATGAGATTCATCTGCACGTGTACTTCCAACACCTCCTAAATTACTTAAATAATCTCCTCTATAGGCTGTTGTAAATCTCAAAGAAAAAGCCTTTTGCTCATAATAGAACGTACCATTAGCACTATGTTTTGAAGTACCAGGAAAACCATTTGCTGCATCTCCAACAGCACCCTCAAAACTACTTTCTACATAAGAATAATTAGCTTTTATTCCAAATCCCTTAGCAAAACCTGGTAAAAATGTAAAGGGTTGTGTTACCCCTGCTTCAAAACCATAAATTTGTCCATCTGCAAGATTTATAGGTTGAGAAACATCAAATAATAAACCTTGTTGATCATCTGGTAATGGAATACCTAATAATTCTTCTCCTGGATACGCTGTTTCTTCTACAACACCTCTAGAAATATAATTTTTTATATTCTTTAAAAAAGCACTAAAAATAAAAGCTCCTCTACTTTTAGTGTATGCCTCTAAAGTAAGGTCATACATCCATGCTGTATAAGGCTTTAAATCTGGGTTACCAGATGTTACTTCTCCTCGTACTAGAGTTTGGGCGCTTAAATCTGTACCATCAGGAACATTAGTTACAAACGTAACTGTATTGTTTGGAATTAAATCTCTAAACTTTGGTCTAGAAACACCTCTAGAAACGTTTAATCTTAATTTAAGTCTTTCCTTTAGTGTAAAATTAGAATTAAAACTTGGCAACACATCCCATCTTGAAGTAGTTACTTTATGGTAAATACCTGAGGTTGGTTCAATGACAGCATTATCATCATCATCATCTTGATAATCTTTATATTCTACTGTACTAAATCCTTCTGATGTATTTCCTGTTCTAACAGCTCTAACTCCAAAATTTAAAGCTACTGGAATTTGAAACAATGCTGTTTTCCAATCTAATTGTGTATAAAAATCAGTACTTGTTTCTTCAGCTCCATATGATTTTGCTGGATTAAAAATTAAATTACCATCTTCTGATACAACATTTTCTAAAGCTACATCAAAATCAAAAACACTTCCACCATCTAAATCACCAAATCCAGGATACATATCTAACACTTTATACCCAGGTACGTATATCCATCCATTTTCTAAACCACCAACAGTTCCACCATTAAAACCAGCTCCAGCTGTATGCGTTAAAAGATTTTGAAACTCCGTTTGTTGTTCATCTGTAATAGCTCCATAAGCATCAAAATTAGAAGTCCTTGAAGACAATGTTTCTCTAGCTTCAAAATCAGTTTTTGCATATCTAGCACCAGAAGTTATTTTAACAGTGCTATTTAAATAATATTCTACATCAAATTTGGCAGCATAATTATATCCATTTGTATTAATCAATCTACGTGAAACAGTATTTAAATCCATATTTTGAGGATTAAAAACGTCTGCTGGTAACTCAAAATTAGGTGTTTCACCATTTACACCAATACTTAAATCTGTTTGATCATATCCATCAGCAGTCTCACCTCTTCTTCCCGAAAATCTACCTGTTACTTGTGTTAAGTTTTGATAAAAATCTAAATCAGAATAAGAAGCATCAAAAAGAAGGTTCAATTTTTCTGAAACGCTTACAGATAAGATTTCATCATTAATGCAGCACCTAAAGCGCTTTCATTCTTACAATCAGAAATATTTAAAATAATATCACTTTTAAGTAGTTTTAAAAAAGTCATAAAGATTAGATTTTTATTAAAACCACCAGAAATATAAACGTCTTTAATCGAAGAATTTTCATCAGAAATTAATTTAATTCCGTTAATTACTTTTTTGCTAATTTCAAAAACTAGCTGATAATAGGCAGTTTCATAATTTGCATAGTAAGCTAATAAATTTGGATGTGCTTCAAAATCATCGTCAATTCCTTCAGATAAAAACACACGTGAATTTTCATATATTAGTTCTTGACACAATTTTTGATCTACCTTTAAATTAAGATGTTTGTTTATATCAACTTTAAAATACGTACTTAATGCTGTTAAATAAACCTCGTGAATTTTTCCTAAAAATTGCATCGAAGATTTTATTTGCTGCTTATTTGGAGTCATAAAACACAAACAATTATTTTGTAATTGATGTTGTGTTAAACTCTCTTTGCTAAAAGGATTCATTGCTATAATCCAAGTACCTGTAGATAATAAAATAAATTCTTTGTTTTTTTCTTTTTCTAATAATGGGATAATTGATGATGAACTATCATGTAATCCTGTTCCTATTGCAATCTTTTGACCATTAAAATCTACACTTACAGCTTCTGTACCTTTTTGAGGAGTTGGTAAATTCAATTTATAATCAGAAACCCATTTATGGTACTGCATCGTATCAAAATCCCAAGTAGCTGTATGCGCTCCTACAGAAGTAAAATCTGCAGTTATTTTTTTAGTAAAAATGTAGCTTAAGTATTGTGGATAATGTAAAATAGTAGCTACTTTATTCCAAAACGCTGGTTTTTCTTTTTGTAATTTTAAGATCTGAAGTCCTGTATTTAACATTCCATAAGCAGGAGAAGCTGTTTTTCTAGAAAACTCTTCTTGCCCTCCAAATTCATCATAAAACTCACTATATTCTTCTAAATTTAATGGCTTTAAATAATTGTACAAAGGTGTAATTCTTTCTCCATTCTCATCTAAATAAATAAGACTTGCACCATGTGTAGAAAAGTTAATTGCTTTGATTACATATTTCCCTTCTTCTTGTATCCTTTTTATTTCACTTTGAATCCAATTTTCTATTGATTCTATATCATCACAAGCATAACCATCATCATCAGAAATTTCATCAAACCTAGTTGAGTTTCGATAGACATCTTCAAAATTTTCATCAAACAAAAATATTTTTTTATTTGTTTTTCCGATATCAATTACAGCAATTACGTTTACCATCACAGTTAAAAATTAAAAAAAGGGCATTTGGCTTACTAGCAACAAATACCCTTTTAAGTTATTCTAGTTATTCTTTAAATCCGTATAAAGGACCATAATTTTTACAAGCTCTATAATCAGCTCCTTCTAAACCTTCTCCAAATGCAGACCATGCACTTGGTCTAAACACATCATCTTCGCTAACATTATGCATGTTTACAGGAATACGTAACATTGCTGCTAAAGAAATTAAATCTGCTCCAATATGTCCATGAGAAATTGCTCCATGGTTTGCTCCCCATTTCGCCATTACTGTGTACACATCTTTAAAGAAACCTGTTCCTGTAGTTCTTGGTACAAACCATGTTGTTGGCCAAGTTGGGTTTGTTCTTTCATCTAAAATTTCATGAACATCTCCAGGTAATTCTACACTCCATCCTTCTACAATTTGTAAAACTGGTCCAATTCCTTTTACAAGGTTAATTCTACACATGGTTAATGGAATAGTTCCTTTTGTTTTAAATTGAGAAGAGAATCCTCCTCCTCTAAAATATTCTGCAATTGCTGCTGGCCATTTTGTATTATCTAAACATTTTTGAACTTCTTCTTCAGTAATATCCCAAAATGGTTTCATTGTAGGATTTCCTTCAGCATCTGTTTGTTGTGCAGTTGCATCTAATGTTGTAGATCCAGAATTGATTAAATGAATAATTCCATCTTTTGCAATTCCTGTTAATTTTTTACCAGTAACTCTTTCTACAGATTCTGGACTCCAATAAGTTCTTACATCAGAAAATAATTGAGCTTTATTCGTTAACAAATGTCCAAACAACATAGAAATTGCGTTTAAACAATCGTTTTCTGTTGCAAAAGTATATGCCTGTCTTATTCCATTCCAATCAAAAGATGAATTTAAAATAGACTCTGTAAAATCTGCATTTGGTTGATAATCTGTCCACTGACGTTGACCTTGGAAACCTCCCATAATTGCATTTCTACCTTTAGACTCTTCACCAAATCCCATTTCTTTCAATTTAGGATTTCCGTTCATTAAATCTTTACAGATCAAAGTCATTTTCACAACTTTTTCCCATTCAGCATCTTTTACTTCTGCAGATTTTTGAGCTTCAGGACCGTTATAGTCTTTTCCTTCTTTACAGTTTTCTTTGGTCCAAGCTAATGCTTTTTCAAATTCATCATGGTCGTAAATACCTTCATCAATACGTCTTAAAAGCTCTACTGATTCTACAAATTCTGCTCTTACACCCAAGTAATCTTGCAAAAAGTTTACATCAACCATAGAACCTGCAATACCCATAGAACTATATCCTATTGATAAATAAGATTTACCATTCATTTGAGCAACTGCTAAACCTCCTTTTACAAAACGTAATATTTTTTCTGATACATCTTGAGGAATGGTTTGATCTCCACCATCTTGAACTTCTTTACCATAAATTCCAAAAGCTGGTAATCCTTTTTGAGAATACCCTGCCAATGCTGCAGCTAAATAAACTGCTCCTGGTCTTTCTGTTCCATTAAATCCCCAAACTGCTTTAGGCGTTGATGGATCTGTGTCCATAACTTCTGTTCCATAACACCAACAAGGAGTTACTGTTAATGAAACTTCTACTCCTTCTCTTTTAAATTTATCTGCACAAGCTGCTGCATCTGCAACACCTCCAATAGTTGTATCTGCAATTACAACTTCTACTTTTTCTCCACTAGGAAAACGTAAGGTTTCTTCAATTAGTTTAGCTGCAGCTTTAGCCATGTCCATTGTTTGAACTTCTAAAGACTCTCTTACTCCTAATTCACGTCCATCAATCACAGGACGAATTCCTACTTTTGGTAATCTACCAATTAATCTACTCATGATCTATAATGTTTTTCGGTTTATGTAAATTGCTCTAATTCTGTTAATTGCTCGTTTGAAAGACCAGCTGGTTTAAAACCTGCAGCCCAACACATCATTAACATTTTAGCTCCTTTATTTGCTACGTCTAAAAAGTCCCAAGCTTTCATAACATCTGGTGCTGTTGCAGTTGCTCCATGTTTTTCCCAAAGAGAAACATTTCTTGTTTTAAAAGCTTCCATAGTTACTTCTGCTAATGCAGCTGTACTAGATAAAGCGTAAGGTGTACAGTGAATTCCTTTAGGAACAAATACTTTAACCTCAGGACACATCATCCAAATTTGTCTGTTTAATTCTTCTTCATTATCAAATAACTCATGATGACTCATACAGATTAATTCTAGTGGGTGTGTATGTACAACCGCTAAATTTTCTGGGTGATGAATTGAGTTAAATAAATGGATACTTGCATGAGAAATTAACTCACAAGTTGGTCCAAAATTAGGTCGGTTACCTCCCCAAATAATAGAGTAAGCAGTTGCATCTTCATTGATATAAAGAATACAAGACACTTCTTCTAACATATCTACCAAGTCTCTTAAGTAACATCCTGTTCCTGTAATATAAATTACAAATCCAGCCGATTCTTTAGGAAAATCGAAAGCTACTTCTTCTCCAATTCCTTGAACATCTTCTTTTTTAAAGAACGATGTTAAGTTCATAGAAATATTACCAGCATTTCTTTCTGCCCATTCTCTCTGCCATAAATATCCTGCTACTTTAGATACTTGTTTTAATTCTTGTTGTACTTCTATTGGAAGTTTTAGAGTCTTCATAATCTTTTGATAATTTAGTTTACAAAACTATTATTATATTAGCTTTAATAAATATTCAAAAAACGTATTTTTGTATCTAATTTAAACATCAACCACATTGAAATTCTCTAGAAACATAGAATTAGGTGACCCATCTTCTAACAAACAAACCTTTATTGATATTAAATTAAAGATATTGTGCTGTAGATATTGGTTGCTAAATATGTGGGATTGTCATGATATGGTTTTTCCATTTTGGAGAATATATTGGAACAAAAATGAAGGAGGAGAGCTCATACATCAGGATAAAACATACAAAATGGATCCTGATAGTTTATATATAATTCCACCCTTCACATCTTTCTCTTCTCGTTTTACAAAAAAAAACAGACACAATTCTGGAATTCATGTTTTAGGTAAAAATATAACTGATACAGATGATGAAAGTAATTATTTAGAAAGTTCTTTAATTCATTTTTTTATACATTTTAACCTTGGTGTTCCTTTTGATAATGTATATCCAGGAATTTTAAAAATCGAATTAACCGATTACTTAAAAGAACGTTTACTATATATTACAGAAAGATTAAAAATAGAAAACAAAGATTTTAAGCTCACCTTTAATATGAAATTACAATCTTTCATAAAAGAAGCACTTACCAATATTGGTCCAGAATTATGGAAAGCCATTAATATTGATAAACGAGTTTTAACAACCATAAGATATATTGAATCTAACATCACAAAAAAATTAAGCAATCCAGAAATTGCAGGCATTATTAATATGGCTCCTAATTCTTTTGCAAGATTATTTAAAAAAGAAATGAATATATCGCTTCATAATTTTATACAAAATCGAAAAATAGCAAAAGCTTGTGATTTATTTGAACATACAAACGATACAATAGAAGACGTTTCGTTTTACTTAGGTTTTTCTGATAGATATCATTTTTCACGAGTCTTCAAAACAGTTACAGGTCTTACTCCTGCTATCTATAAGTCAGGTAAATTTACATAATCAAATATACTTCTGTTAGATTTATATGACATTTTATGATAATTTTAAAGAGAACTTATTTTACTGAATGTTTAAATTATACATATTATGGATTATTATGGATAAATTTTTTAGCTAATAGTATTTATAAGTTTGCGTATTCGGCTCAACAACCAATAACTCAATAACAAAAGATTCTTTAAAAGTCTTCTTGATTTTTTTTAACATCTTTTATAAATTACTAATAACTAAAACAATATTTTATGCAGCAATTTGATCAATTTATTAATGGAGAATTTATAAAATCTACATCATCAGAAGTTACAGAAGTTTTAAATCCTTGTACAGAAGAAGTAATTTCTACAATACCTCATGGTTCTGTAGAAGATGCTAACAAAGCATTAAATGCTGCAAAAAATGCGCATCATGCTTGGAAATCTCTTACAGCAATTACAAGAGCAAATTATTTAAATAAAATGGCAACTGTTATTCGTGAAAACCGAATCTTTTTAGCCAAAACTTTAGCCTCTGAACAAGCAAAAGTAATAGGCTTAGCTCAAGTTGAAATTGATGTAACTGCAGATTATTTTGATTATTATGCAGGATTTGCAAGAAGAATTGAAGGAGAAATTATACAAAGTGATCGTAGTAAAGAACATATCTTTTTACACAAATCACCTATTGGAGTTGCTGTTGGTATTTTACCTTGGAACTTTCCGTTTTTTGTAATGGCAAGAAAAGTTGCTGCTTCATTAATTACAGGAAATACTTGTGTTATTAAACCAAGTTGTATTGCTCCAAACACGATAATGGAATGGACTAAATTAATTCAGAAAATAGAATTACCAGCAGGTGTTTTAAATATGGTTTGTGGTTCTGGAACTGTTGTAGGTAACGCACTTTGTAAAAGCCCTGTTACTGGAATTATAAGTTTAACAGGTAGTGTTTATGCAGGTCAACAAATTATGGCTACTGCTGCTCAAAACATTACAAAAGTATCTTTAGAATTAGGAGGAAAAGCACCAGCAATTGTTTGTGCTGATGCAAATTTAGAATTAGCAGTAAATGCTGTTGTAAGTTCTAGAATTATTTATAGTGGTCAAGTTTGTAATTGTGCAGAACGTGTTTATGTAGAGGAATCTATTCATGACCAATTTTTAGAGATGGTTACTGCTAAAATGAAAGCAATAAAAGTAGAAGACGCTTTTTCTGAAAACAACCCAGACATGAGTGCCTTAGTTTCTAAAGCTCAATTGGACAAAGTATCAGAAATGGTAGAATTTGCTAAAAAAGAAGGAGCAGAAGTTCTTGTTGGTGGATCTAGATCTAGTCAATTTGATAAAGGATATTTTTATCAACCTACATTATTAACGAATGTAAGACAAGACATGCAAATTATTCAAGAAGAAGTATTTGGACCTGTTTTACCAGTAATGAAATTTAGTACTCTTGATGAAGCAATTGCAATGGCTAATGATTCTGAATTTGGTTTAACATCTTCTATTTTCTCAGAAAACTTTAACAAAGTAATGCATGCTGCAGAAGAATTACAGTATGGAGAAACGTATATAAACAGAGAGCATTTTGAAGCTATTCAAGGTTTCCACGCAGGTTGGAAAAAATCTGGTTTAGGTGGTGCTGATGGTAAACATGGTATGGAAGAGTATTTACAAACTAAAGTTGTGTACGCTCAATACAGATAGACTATTTTTAAAATAATAATTAAAAAACACTTTTATACTTTTTACCCTCAACTTAAATTGCCTTTAAAAGCTTTTTTTAGCTAAAATAAATTTTATGGCTGATACAAAAAAAATACCAGTAGTTTCTAAAGAGGTTTTAATTCCCTTTATTATCATTACCTCATTATTTGCACTTTGGGGTTTTGCTAATGATATTACAAATCCTATGGTTGCTGCTTTTGGTACAGTCATGGAAATATCTACAGCAAAAGCTGCTTTGGTACAACTTGCTTTTTATGGTGGTTATGCAACAATGGCAATTCCTGCTGCTTTATTTGTAAGAAAATACAGTTATAAAAAAGGAATTCTTTTAGGTTTGACTTTATATGCGATTGGTGCATTATTATTTTATCCTGCAGCTGAATTTGAAGTATTTGGCTTCTTTTTAGGCTCCTTGTATATTTTAACGTTTGGTTTAGCCTTTTTAGAAACAACAGCCAACCCATACATACTTTCTATGGGAGATGAAAGGACAGCAACACAACGTTTAAATTTAGCGCAAGCTTTTAATCCTATTGGTTCTTTATTTGGCATGTTTGTAGCATCAAAATTTATTTTGGTTGCCTTAGATTCTGATAAAAGAAATGAAGCTGGTGAGTTAATTTTTAACACACTAAATGAAGCTCAAAAAGCAGTTATAAGAACACATGATTTATCTATTATTAGAGATCCTTATGTAATTCTTGGTTTTGTTGTAATTGCAATGCTTGTCTTAATTACGGTTACTAAAATGCCAAAGAGAGACAAAACAAAATCTTACTCTAGTGCAGCCTCTTCTTTTAAAAGATTGTTTAAAAACGGAAAATATAAAGAAGGTGTATTAGCACAATTATTTTATGTAGCTGCACAAATTATGTGTTGGACATTTATCATACAATATGCAGGTAATTTAGGAATTGCAAAAGCGGATGCTCAGAACTATAATATTATAGCAATGTCTATATTTTTAGGAAGTAGATTTATTAGTACTTTTTTAATGAAGTATGTAAACGCTAAAAAATTACTAATGATTTTTGCACTTTGTGCGATGGTTACTATTTCTGGTGTTATTTTAATTGAAGGAATGACAGGTTTATACTTATTAGTAGCAACATCTGCATTTATGTCTTTAATGTTTCCAACAATTTATGGGATTGCTTTAGATGGTTTAAGTGAAGAAGATTCTGCTTTAGGTGCTGCAGGTTTAGTAATGGCAATTGTAGGGGGTGCATTAATGCCAATTTTACAAGGATTAATGATTGATATGGAAAAAATAGGTCCTTTTTCTGGAGTTAATTTTTCATTTATTTTGCCTTTTATCTGCTTTTGTTTTATCGCATTTTACGGATACAGAACTTTAAAAGTATATAAATAAAGTGATAAAATATTGTTTTGCTTTAGACTTAAAAGATGATATAAAACTCATTGAAGAGTATAAAAAATATCATCAAAAAATATGGCCTGAAATTACTGACAGTATTCAATCTGCAGGAATTGAAAACTTAGAGATCTACTTAACTGGCAACAGATTATTTATGATTATGGAAGTGAACGATTCTTTTTCATTCGAAAAGAAAACTGCAATGGATTTAGCAAACCCAAAAGTACAAGAATGGGAAAATCTAATGTGGAAATATCAACAAAAATTACCTTTTGCAAAAGAAGGTGAAAAGTGGATATTAATGGATAGAATTTATCAGTTTTAAAAAAAGAAAAAATATGGAATTAACAATTAATCCAAAATACCCTTCAGTTGACGATTTGCGAAAACGAGCAATGGTAAAAATGCCAAAATTTGCTTTTGAGTATTTAGATGGGGGATGTAATGAAGATATTAACTTAGATAAAAATAGAACTGATTTACAGAAAATTGAATTGATGCCTCAATACCTTTCTAAGTTTGAGAAATCTGAAATGAAAACAGAATTATTTGGACATACTTATGATGCTCCTTTTGGGATTGCTCCAGTAGGTTTACAAGGATTAATGTGGCCAAATTCTCCAGAAATTTTAGCTAAATCTGCTAAAAAACATAATGTTCCTTTTATTTTAAGCACTGTTACTACCTCTAGCATAGAGCGTGTTGCAGAAATAACAGAAGGAAAATCTTGGTTCCAATTATATCATCCAGCAGAAGAAACTGTAAAAAGAGATTTATTGGACAGAGCTGCTGCAGCTGGCACAGATGTGCTTGTTATTTTAGCAGATGTACCAACCTTTGGTTATAGACCAAGAGATGTTCGAAATGGATTAGCAATGCCTCCAAGCATGAGTATCAAAAATATTATTGAAGTAATGAGAAAACCAGATTGGGCATTACAAACTCTAAGATATGGACAACCTAGTTTTAAAACTTTGGAAAAGTATATGCCAAAAGGACTTAGCTTAAAAAAGTTAGGAGAATTTATGGATGCAACTTTTTCAGGCAGATTAAGTGAAGATAGAATTGCTTCAATTCGTGACCAATGGAAAGGTAAACTGGTTATTAAAGGAGTTGTTAGTGAAGAAGATGCGCAAAGATCTATAGACTTAGGTGTAGATGGAATTATTGTTTCAAATCATGGAGGTCGTCAGTTAGATGCAGGACAATCTTCTATTGTACCTATGACTAACTTAGCGAAAAAGTTTGGAAGCCAAACAAAAATAATGGTAGATTCAGGTTTACGTGGTGGACCAGATATTGCAAGAGCAATGGCTAGTGGAGCAGAATTTACTTTTATGGGAAGAAGCTTTATGTATGGTGTAGGAGCTTTAGGAAAACAAGGTGGAGATCATACAATTTCTTTGATGAAAAGAGAATTATTACAGGTGATGGAGCAAATTTGTTGTCAACAAACAGGTGAGTTTAAACCACATTTAATTAAGTAACACTATCTAGTGTTAAAATTGATAAAAAAGATTTTTAACAGTATTAATACTGGATCTGTTTGGAGTATTTAGTGATTAGATTTAATGATTTTTATAAGATGATAAAACCTAGAATTGATTTAAGTTTGGCTACTCTTGGCAGACCAGAATACATCAATATTAGAGAAGATAAAAATATTAATAAATCTATAATTACATTCAAAAAACACACTGTCCAAATGCTGAGTTATACTTATAGAATTTTGATATGGCTCCATCTTATATGGTAAGTGAGAATTATTTTTAAAATAACTAGAATTCACATACTGGAAAATATTTTACTTTATATTCGTGGAGAATATAGTGCCTTAAATGTTTCTTTGCTATTTTTTTTAACTTCTTTCGCAGAGAGGAAGGGATTCGAACCCTCGATACAGTTACCCATATACTACCTTTCCAGGGTAGCTCTTTCGACCACTCAGACACCTCTCTTTATGCTGTTTTTTATATTCAGCATCTTTAAACATTCTTTGAATTGAATTCAAAATAAATGTTTTAGTTTATGAGTATAAAATCCTTGAAATATCTTTAAGAGATATACAACTCTATCAAACCATCTGGAGTTTCTACTTCAATAATTTTATTCTCTCTATTCACTTTTTTGATGAATTCATCAACCATTGGAATAAAGATTTCATCTCCATCTCTATCAATTTCAAAAAGTGGTTGCGCAGCTTTGTCATTTATATGAACAATTGTACCAACTTCACCAAAATTTGCATCAACAACAGTAAAACCAATTACTTCATGATAATAAAATTTATCACCAGAAAGTTTAGGCAACATTGTAGAAGGCAAATAAACACCACATTTTAAAATAGTATCTGCTTCTTCATCAGAATATACGTCTTCAAACTGAACACGCAACTGATTTCCTTTATGTAACGAACTTTTTTCAATAAAAAATGGAACCAGATTACTGCCAAATTCGACGTAAACTGATTCCATTTCTGTGTACAATTCAGGCTCATCAGTATCTAATTTGATAACGACTTCGCCCTTAAAACTATATTTCGTTACGATTTTGCCTAAATAAAAACAATCTTCTTTACGCATTTTCGTATTAATTTATAATTTATTCTGATGCTTTTGCTGCTGCTTCATCAATAGTTTCTGGAGCTGCTTCAACTGCTTCTTCTGCAGCTGGTGCTTCTTCTTCTACAACTGGTTTTGCTGCTTCAATTCTTGCTTCATTTACCGCTTTTTCTGCAGCTAATGCTTTTGCTTTTGCTTCAGAGTCAGCTTTAGATAAACCTGCTTCTTTATCAGCAATTTTAGTCGCTTTTTCCTCTACCCAAGCATTGAATTTTTCATCTGCTTGTTCTTGAGTTAAAGCTCCTTTTCTTACACCACCTACTAAATGATTCTTTAACATAGCACCTTTGTAAGATAAAATGTTTTTTGCAGTATCAGTTGGTTGTGCACCATTTTGTAACCACTTTACAGCTAAATCAACATCTAAGTCAATAATTGCTGGGTTAACGTTTGGATTGTAAGTACCAATTTTTTCTAAGTATTTACCATCTCTTTTTGCACGTGCATCAGCAGCAACCACCCAATAAAATGGCTTACCCTTTTTTCCGTGTCTTTGTAATCTAATCTTTACAGACATAATTTGTTAATTTTTTAAGGTTCTCGACCTTTGTTATTAAAAATCCTATCAACTCGTGATAAGTGGGCGCAAAAATACAAAACCTTTTTCAAATTAAAAGATTAAATATCAATATTATTTTGGGCGTTTTAACGGGCTTTCCATTATATCTTTTTTTTATGCTGAATTTATTTAATCACCATTTTATAAAAGAGAACTAATGAGTATTTAATAAAAACATTGAATCAAAATAAGTAAAAAAAAAGGATGCCATTTCAATCCCTAACGCAATCACTCGTTCCCAAAACAACAATCTTAAAATTTTATTAAAATTGAAATGAGTCAAACTTCAAAGCTATTGAACTAAGCAAACACCTGTATCTGCTGTACATTTGTACCATAGATGTAAAACAATAGGCATCTTAAAATAAATTATTGAAATTTAAAATGAAACTGATATTATGAAGTACACAGAAAAAATTTCAAACAAATTAAACGAATTATTAGAAAAGAATTACGATGCTGAAAAAGGATATATAAACTCAGCAGAAAATGTAGACAATACAAGATTAAAGATTTTCTTTAAAAACAGAGCTTCAGAAAGAAGTCAGTTTGCAAAAGAATTAAGAACAGAAATTTTGTCTTATGGGCAAATTCCAGAAGATGCAGGTTCTTTTCAAGGAACAATGCACAGAAATTGGATGTCGTTAAAATCATTATTTAGTGGTAATGACGAGGAAGCAATTTTAGAGGAAGCTATAAGAGGTGAAAAAGCAAGTTTAGAAGAATATGCAGAAATTTTAAAATATGAAGATTTTGCACCATCAACACAAAAAATGTTGGAAGAGCAACATCAAAAAATTCAAGCTGCAATTAACTCGTTAATGGTGGAAGAAGAATTAGCATAAATATTAATATAAATTATTTGAACGTAGTTTATTTAAGAAAGTCAATCTTTAATTGGGTTGACTTTTTTGTTGTTAATAAAACTTAATACGATAAATAATGATTATTTAACACAGTAGTTTAGTTAATGGCATATTTTTATAAGTTAAATTATTTTAAAATGAAAAACCCCAATAGACCCAATAACTCAGATTTTGAAAATTTTAATTTCCTGACACAATTAAAGAAATTACAAATACCTTTTGATAAAAATGAGATATTAGAAATAGATGTAAAAAAGAATGGTTACATATATTTACCTCCTAATAAAGAGAATTATATCTATGAAATTATTTCTGGTGCTGTAAAATTAGGTGGTTATTCTGATGATGGAGAAAGTTTTGTTTACGAAGTCTTACCTCCTGCCGAATTCTTTGGTAATTTAAAATATCTTAATAATCAATTTCACGAATACGCCAAAGCAATTGTAGATAGCAAAATTAGGGTCTACGATTTAGATTTTTTTAAAACAATGGTAACTAATAACCCAACAATTTCTAATTGGTTTATATCTTACCTTGTAAAAAGGTGGTGTTCTGCAGAATTAAAATTGAAAAACATTAAAGAAAAACAAATTGAAGAGAGAATAGATTATCTTAATAAACATTATAATGTTGAAGTTATAGATGCCAAAAATAACGCTCATGTTCTTTTTGATTTATTAACGAAAAAAGACATGGGCGACCTTATTGGGGTCACCCGTCAAACTGTCTCTTCTATATTACATAAAGAAAAAAAATTAATCTTTTAAAATTCCAGGATACAAAATACCATCTACTGCATTAAACTCTAAATTAAGTAGTTTCACTATAATTGGAGCCACATCTTCTAAACCCATTTTAGAAATAATTTTACCATTCGAAATACCTGCTCCCCAAGCTACAAAACCAGTTTCTATTTGATGAAAATCCGGAAAATAACCATGTGTGCCTCCATTTCTCTTTGATAATATTTCACCAGAATTAGAACCAGACATTGCCACACCTGGAACAGGGTTTAAAGCTAAAAAAGCATTGGGGTCTGCTCCAATATTCATTAACTCTTCTTTTTCTACAATCCTAAAAAGCTTTTTTATAGAATTTGGAAGACTCTCTAATTTTTCTCTAACTTTAGCTAAGGTTTTTTTATCATTTTTATCTTTTAAATGTAAAAAAGCAGAAGCACCTTGTGTATGAAATGTAGCTTTCCAGTTTCCTCTATTTTCTTTTGCTTCCATTAAATTTTCTTCAACTAGCCAAATATTTGGGTTTATAGCAGAATGAATATCAACAAAACCATGATCTCCTGTAATTATAAAAGTAGTTTTCTCTAGAATATTAGCTTGTTCTGCTGCTTCTATAATCTTACCAATTGCACGATCTACAGCTGCAATTGCAGTATGAACTTTTTCACCATTTCTGCCTTGTTCATGTTGAAAATGATCTGTTGCTATTAAATGAATTGTCATTAAATTAGGCTTATATTTTCCTAAAATATAAGCTGCCATTTCACCTGTTCTATCTTCTCTATTTAAATAATCTCCATTAAAAGTTTTTAAATTTACCTTACCTAATACTTCAGTTTCCATTTCTTCTAAAAGACCCTTAGGTGTTTGGTTATCTCTCATTGGTTGTATTCTACCATAACTTTTATCTAAAGTCCAAACTTCTGGAATATTATAATCTACAGCAGCTCCAACTGAAACAGGCCAAATTAAACTTGCACTTTTTTTATTAGATTTTCTAACGGCATCCCAAAGTGTTTCTGTTTGTATTAAATTACTTTCCCAATACCATCTTCCTGTTTGTCCTTTATCTTCAAACGGACTATTATAATAAATTCCGTGAGTTGCAGGGAAAGCTCCTGTAATAAGTGTTGTATGTGAAGGATATGTAACAGAAGGATAAATACCTCTAACACCATCTGAACTTACCCCTTTTTTAGCCATCATTTTTAAATTAGGAGCTGGCCATTTCATTTCTTGATAAAAATTAGGTCGAAAACCATCTACAGAAATTAAAATAACATGTTCTGACTTGGCTTTTTCTTGACCTATTATGCACTGAAGTGTTAAAAATAAAATTACTATTATTAAATGTATTTTTTTCATGTCTTATATTTTATTATTTAATTTTAAATGTTGCTGTTACTGGCAAATGATCGCTAATTTCTCTCATCTTATTAGAATTAAAAACTAGAGGAATTTTTGCGGAATTTTCTTCGTACTCTTTAAGCATGTTTGTGTTTATCAATATATAATCTAATCTACGCTCAGGTTCATCAGAAGTATGAGTCATGATACTTGCAGGTAATGGATCTATAAACTTTTTTCTATGTTTTTCTTCTTTCAAAAACAAATTAATTTCTTCACTATCTGGTAAACTATTAAAGTCTCCAACTACTAAAATATTTTTGCTCTTATCTTCTTTTAAAAAGCGATTAAATTGTTGCTTTAAGAAATTAATTTGCCCTTTTCTCATTGCAATATTTCTTTCACCTCTACCAGCTTTTAAGTGAACACCAGTAAGTAAAAAGTTATAATTAGAACTAGGATAAACCTCTATAGACCACATTCTAGTATTTAAATTATTCTGCGTTTCTGTTTCTCCTTTGTCATTTTTATAATCAAGAACTGGGGTATTTGCATTTCCATAACCATAAATAACACCTAAAGGGAATTTACTCATAAGTACTACATTCATATACCAACCATGGCTAGGTACATCTGCAAAATATTTATAACCCATATCAGACAAACTATTATCTGCAATACTTCTTAAAAATTTTGCACTTTCAAATTCTTGTAATACAACTATATCTGCATCTATCTTTTTAAGTGCTAATGCCAAATCATCAACTTTATTTTTCATTAATGAATCTGGCACATCTTCTCTTTTAGAATTAATATATGGATCATTAAAAGAATCTACAAAATGCTCTACATTCCAAGTTAGGACTTTAAAACTTTTCTGGTTAGAAAATTTAAAATCAGAAGGAACGACCTCTCCTGAAGCTTTTGCTACATAATTTTCTTTAGAAAAATAAGCATCTTTTTCAATTAAATTTTTAGTACTTGTACAGCCAATTAAAACTAAAATGACTACTAAATAAATATTATTTTTCATAAACTATTAATTTAAAAGGGCTTGGTAAATTATTACCAAACCCTAAATAAAAAACTAAACAAACTTCATTTAATTAAATGAGTATCTTACACCAATTTGCAACCTCCAAGGAGTTCCGTTTATTGGCTCTGTACCAGCGCCTGTTTGCACATTATATTGATAGCTACTTGTTGCTTGATCAAAACCATTAATATTCATAAAATCTCTATTTCCAAAATCATGACTACGTCCCCATTCTTTATTTAATAAATTCATAAAATTAAAAACATCGGCTGAAAGTTCTAAAGCATGTTTATCATTAGATAAATTAAACTTTTTCTGAAGACGAAGATCTACAGTTGCACTAAAAGGATTTTTTCCTCCATTTCTTTCTGCAAAACTTCCAAAACTTTCTTTTAAATATTCTTTAAAACCTTCTGAAGTTTCTGGGTCATTTAAAACTTGACTGTAACTATCTTTAATTTCCTGAGGAGTATTTACATCATTAGGATCAAAAACATAAGCAATTTCATTACTTAAATTAAAATCTCCATTTGCACTTCTACCTCCACCAGATTTTAGAGAATATCTTGTACCACCAGTACCAACAATTGTTGCTCCTAATGTAAATCCTTTCCAAGTTGGTGTTGCTCCATTTACCACTACTTTAGTATCAAAATGATTATCAGAATAACCATAATTTAAATCCCTAGGATCTCCACTTACAGGAAGAAATGTAGACGTATTTGCAACACAACAATTATAAGACGAGTTGTCTTTAGAGCTATTTAAAGTAAAACTTGCATTTAAATACCCATCAGTTCCAATTTTAGCAGCTCCCTCAATAACAAAAGCAAGATTATCTAATATTCCATCTGAGTTTAAAACTAGAGTTCTACCTACTAAGTCTGAAACTCTAGATGCTGTCCAATCTGTTCTACCATTTGCTGCAATAGTATTTGCAGGCACAAAAACCTCTCTACCTTGTGGTGTAACAAAATAAGGTTCTGCTACTAAGTTGGTTTCTTGATACACATAATTATTTTTAGTATGACTAAAAACTGCATTAACCCCTAAACTATATTTATCTCCAAAAAAGTGAGTATAGTTAATATTTGCCTTGTAAATTGTTGGCACTTCAAAATCTGGACTTACAGCATTTATTGTTGAGAAAGGGGTAACTCCTGCAGGAACTCCTGGCACTGTACTTGGGTCGTTTCTATAACCAATAAAATCTGGTGTAGGAACATTTGCATCTGTAACATCAATTGCACCTAATAAAGTTCCACTATTTTGAATATTGTTTACTTGCGCATAATAATGAGGTTGAGAAGTAAATATACCACCTCCTAATTTTAAAATATCGGAATCATTTCCTTTGATATTCCAAGTTAATTGAAATCTTGGTTGAATATTATCAAAATCTTCTGGCTTTTCATCTGTGCGAATTCCTAGCTCTTGAAACACTAATGGATTAAATTCTGCTGCATCTACAAATGCTGTTGCATCATAACGTATTCCTCCTACAAAGTTTAAATTTGGATTTATATCAAACTCTACTTGACCAAAAACTGACAAATCTAAAACAGTTTGTTTTACCAAAGTAGACCCTTGCAAAGGTACTTCACGTGCATATCTAGAAGGATTTAAATTTTCAAAATCATCTAATGAATCAAAGAAAAAACGCCCATTTTGCTCATTAGATAATTGTGTTTCTAAAGAAGTAATTAAATTATCTGTTCCAAAAGTAAAGTTGAATTTACCTGAACTAACATAGGTAGTGTTAGATATTTGTATTTGGTTTTCTAAGTTCGTTTCTGGTGTAAAACGTTGTCCACCTAATTGTACACTTCTATTACTAGTATTTCCATTTGGCAAAACAGACTCTACTTGTACTATTGCTCTTGGTATGTTTTGTGAAGGCAATTCTGAATTTGGAGTAAAAAGACGTTCTGCTCTTTGGTATTGCACTTTAAATTCATTGGTTACATTTGGTGAAAAAGAAGAACGTAAAGAAAGAAACATACTGTTTTCATGAGACACAAAATCTGAAAAAGATTCAGCCACCTCAATATTAGAATTATCACTTACACTTAAAGGATTGTCCCATTTATTGTATAAGTTTCTAAACGTTAATCTATGTTTATCATTAATTTGCCAATCTAACCTTAAAAATAGATTATTAGCTTCAGTAACTCTATCAAATTGCCCTACTTGCTTAGAGGTACTTAAACCATATTTATCTCTACCAATTTGTAAGAACCTATTTAAACTTGTTTCAGAAATTTGTAATCTATTAGCATCATTATCATTCTGAATATTCGCAATAAACTGAGGATCTCCTGCATCTTGTCTTTCATAGACTAAGAAAAAATGTAATTTATCTTTAATTAACGGTCCTCCTAAACTTAAACCAGATTGCGAGTTGTAAAAATCTGCTTCTCTTTTTTCTCCTTGAATAGTATATTGACTCTGTAAATTATCTGCTCTATGATAAAAAAAAGCACTTCCTTCAAAATCATTAGTTCCAGATTTTGTAACTGAAGTTATAGAACCTCCTCCTTGTCGTCCTTGTGTTACATCATAATCATTTGTAGAAACCTCAAATTCTCTAATTGCTTCCTGAGAAATTGTATAAGGCCCTCTTCCTATTTCTCCTGCTGTTAAAGTGTTTCTAAAATTAACACCATCAATAGTTACATTGGTAGATGTTCTTCTCTGTCCCCCTAAATTTAAACTACCTGCACCTTGTAAGGGAGATAAACTGGTAAGTCTTGTAAAATTTCTTCCTTCAGATGGTAAATTTTTAATTTGACTTTCTCCAATTTTGGTAGAAGCTCCCATTTGTTGAATACGTTTAGAAATACTATTTGTAGAAACAATAATTTCATTTAAAGATGTTGAAGATTCCTGTAAAACAAAATCAACAACTAAGGCATCACTTAAGTTTAAAATAAACCCTTTATTAATTACATCTTTAAATCCTATATACATTGCTGTAACACTGTAAGGACCTCCTAATGGTAATTGTTGAATTTTATAACCTCCGTTTTCATTAGTTGTAGTTCCTGAAGTAAAACCTGTAGAAGTATTTTTAACAATAATAGTTGCACCCATTAAAGGCTCTCCACTACTATCTGTTATTCTTCCTTTTATTAAAGCATTCGTAGCTTGCCCAAAAGATTGTTGAATGTTTAAAAATAAGAATCCAAAAGCAATCATCATACTAATGGTTAAACGAATTTTTACTACTGATAATTTCATAAGTTTAGTTAAATTAAGATTTTAATTAGCACCAAAACTATGCTTCAAAAGACTAGTAAGCTTGTTAAGTATTAACATTGATATAGAATTAATCTTAATTTAAAAGTTTCTTAATATTATAAAATGAAGGCTTTAAGGAACTTTAAAAAATAAATTCTATATCTTTATAAAAGAAGTAATCTTTCTAATATATTTCAAGAACAAATCTTTAAATTTGTAGTCCGTTTTAAACGAACAAACTCATCAGCAAAAAAAGCCATTTATGTACTTAATTTTCGATACAGAAACCACAGGTTTACCTAAAAGTTGGAATGCTCCAATTACAGATACAGACAACTGGCCAAGGTGTGTGCAAATTGCTTGGCAACTGCATGATGAAATGGGAAATGTTCTTGAACATAACGATTTCTTAATACAACCAGAAGGTTATAACATTCCTTTTGATGCTGAAAGAATTCATGGAATTTCAACAGAATTAGCAGCACAAGAAGGTATCGATTTAGAAAAAGGATTGCATCTTTTTAATGAAGCTTTGGCTAAAACAAAATTTATAGTTGGTCAGAATTTAAATTTCGATCTTAATATTATGGGTTGTGAATTCCATAGATTAGGTGTTGAAACTCCTTTAGCTAAACTTCCTATTTTAGATACGTGTACAGAAAAAACTGCTACATTATGCCAGATTCCTGGAGGAAGAGGAGGTAAATTTAAGTTACCAACATTAACAGAATTACACAATCATTTATTTGGGGTTGGTTTTGGTGAAGCACATAATGCAACTGCAGATGTGGAAGCAACAACACGTTGTTTTTTAGAATTGATTCGTATTAGAGAATACACTAAAGAACAGTTAGATGTTGATGCTGATTATTTTAAAAATTTCTCGGAAGCAAATCCGAAACCAATTCAATTAATTGGTTTAAAACACATCAACCTAAAAAAAGAAAGTGATAAAATTCGAAAACGTTTAGATAAATTAAAAGACGTTAAAGAAACCATTTCAACTTCTGAAGGTTTAGCTGAATTAAAAGACGTTCAGTATTCGCATTTACACAATCATACACAGTTTTCGGTTTTGCAATCTACCATGCAAATTGCCAATATTGTAGCAGCTGCAGCTAAAGATAATCAGCCAGCTGTTGCTATGACAGATACTGCAAATATGATGGCTTCTTTTCATTTTGTAAGTGCTATTTTAAATCATAATAAAACTGCAACAACTCCAATGAAACCAATTGTTGGTTGTGAGTTTAATGTATGTGAAGATCATAAAAATAAGTCTGTAAAAGATAATGGATATCAAGTTGTTTTATTAGCTAAAAACAAAAAAGGGTATCATAATTTGGCAAAAATGTCTTCCACAGCTTTTGTGGATGGTTTTTATTATGTACCAAGAATTGATAGAGAAATTATCAAAAAATATAAAGAAGATATTATTGTTTTAACAGGAAATTTATATGGTGAAGTTCCTAGTAAAATTTTAAATCTTGGAGAAAAACAAGCTGAAGAAGCTTTGCTTTGGTGGAAAGAAGAATTTAAAGACGATTTTTATATTGAGTTGATGCGTCATAATCAACAAGATGAAAATATTGTAAATGAAACTTTGTTAAAATTCTCAAAAGCGCATGATGTTAAAATTATTGCTACAAATAATACTTTTTATTTAGAGAAAAAAGATGCAAATGCACACGATATTTTATTGTGTGTAAAAGATGGCGAAAAACAAGCGACTCCAAAAGGAAAAGGTCGTGGTTACAGATATGGTTTGCCAAATGAAGAGTACTATTTCAAATCTACTGAAGAAATGAAAACGCTTTTTGCAGATTTGCCAGAAGCCATTAGTAATATTCAAGAAATTGTCGATAAAATTGAAATTTTTACTTTAGCAAGAGATGTTTTATTACCTGCTTTTGATATTCCAGAAGAATTTGTATTCGAAGAAGATAAAAAAGATGGAGGAAAACGTGGAGAAAACGAATTCCTAAAACACTTAACTTTTGTTGGCGCCAAAAAACGTTATGGAGAAATTACAGAGTCTATTAAAGAACGTTTAGATTTTGAATTATCCGTAATTGAAAAAACAGGGTATCCTGGTTATTTTTTAATTGTTGAAGATTTTATTAGAGAAGCCAGAAATATGGATGTTTCTGTGGGTCCTGGACGTGGTTCTGCTGCTGGTTCTGTGGTGGCTTACTGTCTTTGGATTACCAATATAGATCCTATTAAATACGATTTACTTTTTGAGCGTTTCTTAAATCCTGAAAGGGTTTCCATGCCAGATATCGATATTGATTTTGATGATGAAGGTCGTGGAAGAGTCATGGATTATGTAATTGATAAATATGGTGCAAACCAAGTTGCGCAAATTATTACGTATGGAACCATGGCTGCAAAATCATCTATTAGAGATACAGCCAGAGTTTTAGATTTACCTCTTTTTGAAGCTGATAGAATTGCGAAATTAATTCCAGGAATCAAACTAAAAAATATTTTTGGTGATGATGCAAAAAGTAAGGGGAAAGTTGCTGCTTTAAGAGCTGAAGAAAAACAATTAGTTGAGGAATTAAGACACATGTCTTTTGGAAACGATTTGGTTTCTGAAACGATTAATAAAGCTACAATTTTAGAAGGTTCTGTTAGAAATACAGGAATTCACGCTTGTGGTGTAATTATAACGCCTGGAGATATTACAAACTATGTTCCTGTTGCTTTGGCAAAGGATTCTGATATGTATGTTACCCAATTTGACAACTCTGTAGTGGAATCTGCAGGTTTGTTAAAAATGGATTTCTTGGGATTAAAAACGTTGACTTTAATTAAAGACACCGTAAAAATTGTAAAAGCGAAACATGATGTTGATTTAGATCCAGACTCTTTTCCTTTAGATGATGTTGCAACTTATGAGTTATTCCAAAGAGGAGAAACTGTTGGTATTTTTCAGTATGAATCTCCTGGAATGCAAAAACACATGCGTTCTTTAAAACCGACCGTTTTTGCAGATTTAATTGCCATGAATGCCTTGTACAGACCTGGACCAATGGAATATATTCCGAGTTTTATCAACAGAAAACACGGAACAGAAGATATTGAATACGATTTACCAGCCATGGAAGAGTATTTGGCTGAAACGTATGGAATTACAGTATATCAAGAGCAAGTAATGCTACTCTCGCAAAAATTGGCAAATTTCACCAAAGGTGAAGCCGATGTTTTAAGAAAAGCGATGGGTAAAAAGCAAATTGCGGTTTTAGATAAAATGAAACCAAAATTTATTGAACAAGCAGGAAAAAATGGGCATGATGAAAAAAGTTTAGAGAAAATTTGGAAAGATTGGGAAGCCTTTGCAAGTTACGCTTTCAACAAATCTCACTCTACTTGTTATGCTTGGATTGCATATCAAACTGCCTATTTAAAAGCTCATTATCCTGCAGAATATATGGCTTCTGTACTTTCTAATAATATGAATGATATTAAAGCTGTTTCCTTTTTTATGGAGGAATGTAAGCGAATGGGATTAGCAGTTTTAGGACCAGATTTAAATGAATCTTTCTTAAAGTTTTCTGTAAATGCAGAAGGTGCTGTTCGTTTTGGAATGGCAGCTGTTAAAGGAGTTGGTGCTGGAGCAGTGAGAGCAATCATAAAAGAAAGAGAAGAAAATGGTCATTATTCATCGATTTTTGATTTAGCAAAACGTGTAGATTTAAGAGCTGCTAACAAAAAATCTTTTGATAGTTTGATAAAAGCAGGTGCTTTTGATTCTTTTACAGATACACATAGAGCTCAATATTTTGCCACTGATGAAAAAGGATTAACCTTTTTAGAACGTGCCATGAAATTCGGAAGTAAATATCAAGAAAACGAAAATTCTGCACAAGTTTCTATGTTTGGAGAAGCCTCTACTGTTCAATTCCCAGAACCCGATATTCCTGAATGTGAAACTTGGGGAACTATGGAACTTTTATCGCAAGAAAAAGAAGTAATTGGCATTTATATTTCTGCTCATCCTTTAGATGATTTTAAAAATGAAATGATTTTTTGCAACGCTTCTTTAAAACATTTTAAAGGTGATCTCGCAAAATATGTGGGTATGAATTTGGCTTTTGCAGGAATTATAACTGACGTACAACATAGAGTATCTAAAGCTGGTAAAGGCTGGGCAATGTTTATAATTGAAGATTATGGAGACAGCAACGAATTTAGAATTTTTGGAGAAGACTATTTAAAAATGAAACACTTTTTAGTGCCAAATTCATTCTTGTTTGTGCGTTCTACAATTCAACCTGGTTGGACAAATAAAGAAACAGGTGTTGCTGGAGAACCAAGATTAAAGTTCACAGAAATGAAATTACTTCATGACATTATGGATGAACTTTGTAAAAAAATCACCATCAAAATTCAGTTGAGCGAAATTAAAGAAAACACCATCTTAAATTTAGAAACTATTTTAAAAAACAATCCAGGTAAACAATCTTTAAACTTTACAGTTTGGGATGCCAAAGAAAAAATTGAAGTGAGTTTACCAAGCAGAAACACTAAAATTAATATTTCTAATGAATTATTGGCAACTTTAGAGAGTCAGCAGATAGATTTTAAGTTGAATTAAAGAAATTTTTGGAGCATATTTTTAAAATACAGACTTTAGATTTATTTAATTGACTGTTATTTTCAAAATATCATCTTATTCATCGGATATTATTAAGTTTTCGATAAATTGTTTGTATAAATTTTATGATTTGTACAATTTGGTTTTTCTTAACACAGTAAAAATCGAATTAATAGTAAATATTCTGTAATTTTGTTTAACCAAATACAAATATCATGAAACAAAAAAACACTTGGGTTAGTTGGAACGAAAATGTTAAACACAACTATACATCACTTTATAAAATTACTTCAGAAGAAAAACTTAGAGAAGTAGTTGCTGAAAATGATAAGATTCGTTTTTTTGGCAGCAAGCAATCATCTGCAGACATTGCTGCAGGTACAGATGCTTTGATAGATATGACAAGTTATAACAAAATTGTTTCTTATGATTATAATAAGAAAACAGTTACAGTTCAATCTGGTTTAATACTTGGAGATTTTTTAGAAGCTATTGAGGCTGTTGGATGGTGTATCCCTTGTTTACCAGACATCAATACAATTACCATAGGTGGAGCTTTAGCTACAGGAACTCATGGTACAAGTGGCAAATTGTTATCTGAATACATGACTGAATGCACTTTGGTACTTGCAGATGGATCTATAAAAACAATTACTGAAGAAGATGATTTGATGGATGCTGTTAGAGTTTCTTTAGGAATGTTAGGTGTCATGTCTACCATAACTTTTAAATGCGAAAAAAGCTATACACTTCATGTAAAAGAAAGACCAGAAAAAGATAGTGAATGGCTCCCTAAAATTAAAAGTAGACTTAAAGAACACGATTTTTTACGAATTTTATGGTTGCCACATACTGATAAAGGATATGTAATTACTGGAAATAAAATGAATCCAGACACAAAAATTGTAGAAAATAATGGCCCAAAATATTTAAAACATAGAAGAAACGCTTCTAAAATTTTATACAAATATTCTCATACTTATCCTTGGATAACTTCTATTGCAAATAAAATTTTAGCGAAGGCATTTTTCAGTTCTAAAAAAGAACATAAAGGAACTTTATACCAAGCTACAGTAACAAAATCTAGAGGATCTACTTTGGAATTAGCAGAATGGACAATTGCATTAGATAAATTTCCACAAGTTTTTGAAGAGTTAAAAACAGAAATAAATAAGTGGAGCAACAAATCGTTTATTCATATTCCTATGGATGTGCGTTTTGTGCAAAAAGATACATCTTGGTTAAGCTATGCTTACAAACAAGATACTGTAACCATGGGTTGTGTTTCTAGAAATGCAGCAACAGCAGACACTTACGAAGCTTTTAAAAGTGTGGAAAAAATATTTTTAAAACATGGAGGAAGGCCTCATTGGGGTAAACGTTTTTCTGCGAAAGATGCAGAATTATCACAAGTATATCCAAAATGGGAAGCTTTTAAGGAATTAAGATCTAAATTAGATCCAACAAATAAGTTTTTAAATCCTTATTTAGCAAAATTGGTAAATGCAAAATCAAAAAAAAGAGTGAATGAAGTTGCCTAAAGGATTTTTATTTGATTTTGATGGTGTTGTTGTAAATAGCTTTAAAAGTCATGGTAATGCATGGTCAAGTGCTTTTAGAGAACTATTTAATCAAGAAATTTCGCCATTTCCTAAAAGTCATGCAGGTGGTTCTCCTATGCTAATTGCCGAATATTATTGCAGTGTTATTGGTGAAGAAAAACGTGCTGAAGACTTATTTTTATTAAAAGATAAACATTTAGATGTCCATTTTACAATTCCTACATTATTACCTGGAGTAAGAGAGATAACTGCTTTTTTATCAGACAAAAAAATTCCTTATGGAATTGCAAGTAACGCAACAAAACAGTTTTTAAAAAACAGTGTTCATCATTTAGATTTGAATTTCCCTGTGGTTTTTGGTGTTCAAGATTATGAGAAACCAAAACCAGCACCAGAAGCATACATTTCTCTGGCAACTGCTTTGGGTTTTAAAGAACCTGATTTTAAAGATATTTGGGTTTTTGAAGACAGCTTAGCTGGCACAACTGCTGCAAAATTAGCAGGCATGATTCCTATTGGAATTTTAACTCAGTGTTCTGAAGAAGAATTAAAAGAAGCTGGAAGTGTTCTAGTTTTTGAAACACTGTTGGAAGCGTATCAATATTTGACTGAATAGTATTCTAAATATTTTAATTAAAAACGGCTACAATTTTATATTGTAGCCGTTTTTTTTATGCAGTAACTTCTCTAAAAAGCGTTTCTAAATTTTTATTTTGAGCAGTTAATCCTAAAATTTTTAAGTTATTTTCTTGAGCGAAATCAAAGATTTTTGAACGCATATCTTCAGTAGAATTAAACGTTAGTTGCCAGGTATTTTCTTGATTATTTACTACTGAAAATAAATTCTCAAATTGATTGAAAAGTTTCTCATCAACTTGAACATTAAAAGTAACTTCTATAACTTGTTGTTTGTTTTCTTTTAAAGTTGATAGTTTTTTATCAACCAAAATTTCTCCTTTTTTTATGATGATAACTCGATCACAAACAGCTTCTACTTCTTGCATAATGTGTGTGGAAAATAAGACCGTTTTTTCTTTCCCTAAATCTTTGATCAATTGTCTAATTTCTACTAATTGATTTGGATCTAAACCTGTGGTTGGCTCATCTAAAATTAACACTTTTGGATTGTGTAAAATTGCAGCAGCTAAACCAACTCTTTGCTGATACCCCTTTGAAAGTTGATGGATTTTTTTATGTGCTTCAGCTGTTAAGCCAACTTTTTCGATGCAAATTTCTATGTGGCTTTTATCAACTTTAAAAATTGATGCTTGAAACTGTAAATACTCACGCACAAACATATCTTTATAAATTGGATTATGTTCTGGCAAATACCCAATTGTTTTTTGCGCTTCTAATGGATTTTTTAAAACATCAATATCATCAACAAAAACGTTACCTTCATTAGGTTTTATAAAACCTGTTAAGATTTTCATCATGGTTGATTTCCCTGCACCATTTGGTCCTAAAAAACCAATAATCTGACCTTTATCCGCAGAAAAAGAAACATTGTTTAATGCTTTTTGCTGATTGTAGGTTTTGGTTACGTTTGTTACTTTTATAGACATTTATAAGATTAGTTATTTAAATAAGTTCTCGATACAATTCCACAAAAAAGAGGAATCACAAGAACTGACATTATTTAAAACGAAATAATTACTTTTTTAGTTTACGTAATTTTCTTTTTGTAAACGTATTTTTCGAATATATTTCATGCGTTTCCAAGTAATTTTATGTCGTTTTTTATACACCCATAAACAGCCTAAATCCAACAAAAAATAGAATAAACTAATACCACTTGGTGGGTTGTAACTTGGTAAAAAAGGAATAACATTCCAAGCTGTAGATGGCCACCACCAACACTCGTAGGTTGTACCAATAATTTCTAAAACAGCTACAGAAATATACATCGTTAAATAAAAAAGACGTTCTCTAGGTTTGTTTCTTAAAATTAATAATGTTGCAATGGTCATTACAAAACCAAAAACATCATTCTTAAAAATTAAAAACAAAGTTGCGTATATAAATATGGAGATTGTAAAAAATTTCTCTAATAATGTACGATGTTTTTTTATAGACGCTGCTTTAGAAAAACACAAAACAGCTATGTACACAAAAGCATGACCAAAAGGAATGTAAAGGGGCACGTTTCCTAATCTATAGGTGTACATTCCCAAAAGAACGGAAAATAAATATTCTCCAAAAAAGCCAATGAGAACTGCTGCTAACATTTGCTCTTTAATTCTTTTTGTAACTTTAAAAAAGGTAATTGTAAAAACAAAAAGCATTAGCGCATTTGCATAAATTTGTGCATTTTCAGTAATTTCTACCATGTAAAAACTATCTAAAAACAAACCAACTACAAAAAATAGGTATAATAAACCTAATGTTTTATAAGTAGTGTAAATAGCAAATTTTGATGCAAATAAACTCATTTGGCTAAAATAAAAAAATGGCTCAAGATTGAGCCATTTTATATTTAAATATTTTTAAAAAAACTATAGTTGATACCTTAATCTTAAACTTACAAATCTTGGTAAAATAAATCTTTCGTTCAATGTAAAAGCTAATACATTTGAACTTACAGATGCTTCTGATCCTGTTGCTAATAAGTTGTTACCTACTAATTCATATTCCCATTTTGCGTCTCTATCTTTTCTGTAGGCTATTTTTGCATTCCAAATACTAAATGTGTTTGTACTAACACCATCTTGTCTTTGTTCGTTGAAAGAAAAATCTGAAGTTAACGTTACAGAATTCCAAATATAGGCATCAAAATCTATAGATGGCCTGTGATTTACAGATTTAACTTCTTGTGCTCTTGAGCTATTATCTTGATTGCTGAAACTCACATTATAACTTAAAGTAACATTTGGTGCTTTTGTGAAATTAGTCCCAAATCTTGTATTAAAGCTATACCCTTTGTTGATGTTTGTATTTTCGTCTTCATTTATAAACTGGAAACTTTTATTATAACTATAACTACCTCCAATACGAGTTTGAATTTTTCCAATTCTTTTCCCTGCAAATAAAGAAGCATTAAAGTTTTCATTATCATAAGGAGAGTTGATAGAATTACTACTAGAAACCACAGAATTATCTTCAAAAATAGTATTTCTATTTACTTGATCTATTGTTTTTGTATACCCAATTCTAGAGAACACATTACTATTGTTAAATAAGTTAAAGCTACTATATCTTAAGTTTACATTGTGGAAAGTTGCGTTTGTTAAAACTGGATTTCCTGCAAAATAAGAATCGTAATTACTTGCGACTAAACCTCTTGCTATTTGATTTACATCTGTAAAATTAACCTCTTGTTTATAAGTGAATGTTAAACTCTCACTTCTTTTAAACTGCGCAATTGCTTCGAATTCTGGTAAAATCTTAAAAAAAGTATCTTCAAAAGTTTCTGAACCAAATTGGGTATTATTAGAATTGTAAGAATGTGCTGTAAAACCAGGAGTAAATGTAAAAATACCTTCTTTTAAACGATATCTTAAACCTGCATATAAATCTGTAAAATTATATTCTGTATCGTTTGTGGTTGCTGGATTTGCATAACCTGCAATATCTGTAGGATTTGGATCGAATTGAGAACCATTATCTAAAATCTGGAAAAAACGAGAATCGAAATTTTGCTTGCTTAAAATTGTACCCGCAACAAAATTTAAATTACTTTTTTGATTTAAAATATAATAGTAATCTAATTTTGCATCTAATTGATTCGATTTTACTCTCCGATCTTGTTCTAACGTATAAAACATATTAGACCTATCTAAACCTAAACTTTCTGCTGCATCATCAAAACCATCTTTTGGGGGTTGAGGAATAGTAATATTAGGATCTTCATTATTATCATTATTGGTTGGATCATTTTCTAAAGAAGCAATATAAAAAGGATCTTCATCTTGATATAAATGCTTCACCTCTAAAGCAAAAATATTATTTTCGTTTGCAGTATAAAAATAACTAAAATCTTGATTAATGGTAAAAGGTGTTGTGTTTTCAGTTTGAGTAATATCACTTAAAACTCTAGATTCTATACCTTGATTGCTGAATTCGTTAGAAAAACGACCAGAAACATTATAGTTTAATTGATTGCTAAAGTTTTTCTTGTAAACAGTACTAAATCTAAACAATCCTGTATTACTTGTTTGTTCTGTTCTAGTATCTCTAAATTCATCTGGAGTATCTGGATCTACATAATCAATATCAGAAATGTTTCTTTGTCCATTACTGTTTCCAGACCATATTAAATATCCACTCAAATCTAACTTTGGATTTGGAGAATAACTAAAATTTAAAGCCGTTAATTTCGTTTCAATTTTATTTGCATTTCTTGCACTTGCATTTAAAAACCCAATCCCTGCATCTGCAAGATTAATGTTTGTTCCATTAGATGGACTTTGACTTTGGAAACTACCTCCAAAACTTCTAGCATCTCTTCTACTTAAAACAACATCCCCTAAATTATTCACATCTCCAATAATGTTTATCGTATATTTTGGTGTGTAATAAAATAATTTTGGCTGAAATAAATATAAGGTTTCATCTTGAGATTGACCTCCTCCAAAAGACACATCACCAAACCAAAAGTTCTTTTTACCTTCTTTTAATTTAATGTTGATGGCAACTCTATCTTGATTATTTTGAACACCACTTAATTGACCAACATTCGAGTAATTTCTTAAAACCTCAATTTTATCTACTGCATTTGATGGTATATTTTCTGTAGCCAATCTTGTATCTCCACTAAAGAACTCTTTACCATCTACCATTATTTTTTCAACAGCTTTTCCTTCAACTTCAATTTGTCCTGCGTCATTTATCTCTACTCCTGGTAGTTTTTCTAAAACATCTTTTAGTTTTCTTTCAGAACCATTTTTAAAAGAATCTGCATCATAAATAATCGTATCACCTTTTATTCTAACAGGCATTTTAGAAACAATGTTAATACCATCTAACATGTTGTCTTCAACCATGGTATAATTCTTAGTGATGTCTTTATCTCCAGTTCTTATAAATTCGCTGATTTCTTTAAAACCTACATAACTTATTTTAATATTATAAGTTGTGTTTCTTGCTAATTCTAATTTAAAACTTCCATTAGCATCTGTAAAACCATAAGAAGCAATTCTTTTAGCAACAGTATCTAAAGCAATTACGTTTCCCATTTCTAAAGGAGACCCAATAGAATCTTTAACGATTCCTGTTAAATTAATTTGGGCTGTTGAAACCCAAGACACCAAAAATATGGTGATTAGTAGTATTTTTTTCATGTGTAAAAATTAATGTTGATTTTTATGTTTGGTTAAGAGTATTTAAAATCTTCCTCTTCCACCACCTCTGTTATTTTGGAAACGTTCTTTAAGTTCGTCCGTTTTTTCTTTGATTATAACATTGTATTCTTCTCTAGTAACTTCTTTACCTTTAGTAGGTTTATCAATTTCTAAAGCATCAGAAGGATTTAATACAATTTCTGTACATAACATTGTAGTTCTACCAGCATTTAACTCTAAAATTAAACCAGGTAAACCCCAGTAAGAATCTGGTCCTGAACTAACAGGAAGTTGTGGTGTGTACCAAGCAGTAACTTCTAAAGTTTTAACGTCTTCTTTTTCCTCAGCTTTAGTAGAATCTTTTTGTTGTTGATTTCCTCTACCTCTTCTTCCAAAAATATTTCCAAAATCTACACTTTTATCAACCTTAACCATTGTTGCTTTGTAACAAGTATAGTTTCCAATTTTTTTAGTTTCTGTACCTAACTCCCATTTTGGTTGTTCCATATCTTCCACAATTAAAAAACGCTTGCTGAACATCTCAACATCTTCAATTATTTTACGCTCTTTTAAATTTTTGTAAATAGAACCTTGTCCATTACTAGCACCAAATCTTGAACCTTGAGTTCCTGGAGCATCTAATTTTGCTTCTTCTTTAAATGAAGACTCATTTTTATTAAAACTTAAGATGTATGTTTTTTCTAAAAAGTTCTTCATTCGCTCCATCATTTGCTTTTTTTGTTGCTCACTCATTTGTCCTCCTCCAAAGTTATCCATATCAACTGAAGTTTTAGACATGTAAGTAGCTTTACCTTGAAAATCCTTTTGAGCAAAGGTGGTAATCGTTAAAAATGCTATAAATAGCGTAAAAATTGATTTCATAAATGTTGTTTTAATTTTCGTCAAAAATAATCTTATTATATACCTTAGACTTTACAAAACTGAAAAGTTACATGGACGTTTAAAACTTTAACAAACTTTAACAAAACACTATCCTCCCATCTTAATATTAATGCCATTTCCTAAATCAATTCCTTTTCTACTTTTCATTTTTTCCATCAACTCATCGTTTTTCTCTTTCTTAATTTTTGTATATTTTTTTAATGAAACTACCTTTCCTTTTGTTGGTTCTTCAATTGTTACTGCATTTTCTGGATTTAAAATAATTTCTGTACAAACAATCATATTTTTACCATCATTAATTTCTAAAATTAAACCTGGTAAACCTTGGTAATTTGCTGGCCCATTACTAATGGCTACTTGAGTAGTATACCAAGCAGTTGTAACAATCGTTTCTTTGGTTTTAGTTTCTTTCGTTTCTCCATTTACAATACTCATATTGGTATTTTCCACTTCTTTTGTATACGTTGCTTTGTAACAGGTGTACTTTCCTATATTTTTTGTTTCTGAAGATAATTCCCAATCATACTCCTTTAGTTTATCTTTTACCAAAAAAGCTTTTCCCATAATTTCAGTTTTGTTGGCAAACTTTTTTTGTTTGATATTTTTATAATAAATATCTGTACTTCCTGAACCTCCAAAAGAAACAATATTAATGCCTCCAGAACCTGCTTTTGTTTTTGGAGCCTCTAACTTTTCTTCTTCCTTATATATAGACGTTGTTTTATCAAAATTTAAAATGAATGTTTTTTGATTCATTTTTTGAATTCTTTTCTGAAATTCCTCCTGCATTTTATCAGTGATTCCTTCTTGACCTTCACCAAATTTAATACTAGACTTTTTACTCGTTTTATAAATTGCCTTTCCTGTAAAATTCTGTGCACTTAAAGCTGTGACAAATACTAATGCCAATATTGTAATAATTGCTCTCATAATTTATTTGTTTTCGTAGTTTTTAGATATTTTTATAATCATTTTAATTAATTTTTTAGACTTCGTTATTAACGAGTCTATTTCTTTTGTCTGTCCACCAATAGTAACAGAACTTTTAAATTTATTTTTAGATTCCTTTAAATCAAGTTCAAAGCTTAATTCTATTTTTTCTTCTGGCTTGTTGTCTTCAAAAATACTTTTTACTTCATCCCAATTAATATTTTCCAATTGTTTTGCTGAATCTACACTATAGGACATAGATGTTATTTTTACATCTGTATTTGCATTTATAGTCTCTTTAATTTCAACATTTTTATGTTGTGCTAGTAGTATTGAGGTGAATAATAAAAGAACTACAGTCGTTATTTTTTTCATGATATATTATTTTTATTTGGTTACACTACAAAGATGCAACATCAACTTACTTTTTAAAGTTAACGAACGTTAACGAGTGTTAACCAACTAATTTTATTAAAATTACTACCTATATTTGACACATGAAAAACAAAAAATATACTTGGATTTTCTATTTAATTGCGGTTACAATTGTAGCAACAATTGGAGTGCAATTCTATTGGAACTTCAAAAATTACGAGGAAAATAAACAACGAGTTACCAACGAAATTCAGTTGAGTTTAGACAATGCTGTAGAAGAGTATTATGCAACATTGGCTAAAAAAGACTTTTTAACAATTATAAAACCAAGTCAAGATAAAATTGATATTAAGTTTACTTCTGAGGTGCCTTTTGACTCTTTGATGAAGAAAATTAAAGCTGAGAAAAATAGAGATGTAAAACCAAAATTCACCATCAATAGTATTAAAATGACTTCGGATGAAAATTTATCTCAAGATCGTTTAGATTCGATGATGGTTGAAATGAAAAACATGGCTATTGAGTTAAATTCAGAGGATTCAACTAAATCTACTATTAAAAAAAATAAAAATCCTACAACTTTATTCACACAACTTACAGATGCTGAAAATGGTTTTAATGTTGATGAAAATGGTTTAAAAACGTCTGTAAAATATTTTAAAGGAAAAAAATCTGCAGATAGTTTAAAGTTGATTAAAAGTCTTAAACCAATGTTTATCTCCTTTTTTGATAGTTCTGTAAATTATCAAAAAATAGATTCTTTAATTAACAAACAATTAGAACAAAAAGGAATTGACATCAAAACAAGTTTTCATCACATAAAGAAAGACACACTGTTTCACCAAACCAAAGATTCCATTTTAGATTCGGAAACCTTTGTTGTAGCATCAAAATCTACTTATGTAAAAGATGATCAAGGATTTGAATTGGTATATAACAACCCTAATTTTGAGGCTTTTAAAAGAAGTTTTGGTGGTATTTTTCTTTCCCTGCTATTATCGCTCTTAATAATTTCTAGTTTGTTTTATCTATTGAAGATCATCAACCAGCAAAAAGAATTAGCCATTATAAAGAACGATTTAATTAGCAACATTACCCACGAATTTAAAACACCAATTGCCACAGTTTCTACAGCTATTGAAGCGATTCAAAATTTTAATGTTTTAGATGATAAAGAAAAGACGGAAAAATATTTAGCAATGTCTGCTCTTCAATTGAAAAAACTGCATCAAATGGTGGAAAAATTGCTAGAAACTGCGACTTTAGATAGTGAACAATTATTGCTAAAAAAAGAAACGATTGATGTTGTTGAAATGACTGAAAGGTTGGTAAACAAACATAAAATGTTAGCCAATCAAAAAGAGCTCGTTTTTTCATCAAACTTAAAACCTATATATTTAAATATTGATGTTTTTCATTTTGAAAATGTAATTTCTAATTTAATTGATAATGCCATAAAATATGGTGGAAATAGAGTTGAAATCAATATAAATTCCATTTTAAATTCCACAGAAATAACCATTGCAGATGATGGAAATGGTATTGAAAAAACGCAACAGGAAAAGATTTTCGATAAATTTTACAGAGTACCAAAAGGAAACACACACGATGTAAAAGGTTTTGGAATTGGCTTGTATTATTGTAAAAAAATTGTAGAAAAACACGAGGGGAACATCACTCTAAATTCAGATAAGAAACAAACCATTTTTAAAATAACCATGCCAAATGAGTAAGATAAAAGTACTTTTAGCAGAAGATGAAGCTAGTTTAGGAATGATTGTTAAAGAGAGTTTAGAATCTAGAGATTTTACTGTTTTTCATGCAGAAAATGGCGAAGAAGCTTTTGAAATGTATCAAACAAAAAAACCAGATATTTTAGTGTTAGATGTAATGATGCCAAAAAAAGATGGTTTTACGTTGGCTAAAGAGATTCGCGTAGAAAATAAAGGAATTCCGATTATATTTTTAACAGCAAAATCACAAACCTCAGATGTTTTAGAAGGTTTTAATCATGGTGGAAATGATTATTTAAAAAAACCTTTTTCGATGGAAGAGTTAATTGTAAGAATTAAAGCATTACTCAATAGAATTGAACTAGAAACAGATGTAGAAAATATTACAATTGGAGAATATATTTTTAATTTAACAAAACAAACGTTAGAATTTTCATCCGAAACTGAACAACTCACACATAGAGAAGCGCAATTACTTTTTTATCTCTTTGAAAAGAAAAACGAAGTATTAGATAGAACCTTTATTCTGAATAAATTATGGGGAAATGACGACTTTTTTAACGCCAGAAGCATGGATGTTTTTATTAGCAAACTTCGCAAAAAATTAAAAAAAGACACAAACATTCAAATTTTAAATGTTAGAGGTTTTGGATATAAATTAATTTGTTAACACTACACAAGTTATATTTTTTAGTACTTTAGCGTCTCTTTTAACCTTTTTAGAATTTAAGAATATGCACGTTGCAATTGCAGGTAATATTGGTGCTGGCAAAACCACCCTCACAAAACTTTTAGCCAAACATTATAAATGGAAACCTCATTACGAATCTGTGGATGAAAATCCTTATTTAGATGATTTTTATGGAGAAATGGAACGTTGGTCTTTCAACTTACAAGTTTACTTTTTAAACAGTAGATTTCGCCAAATTTTAGAATTAAGAGAAACTGGTAAAAACATAATTCAAGATAGAACTATTTACGAAGATGCCAACATTTTCGCACCCAATTTGCATGCAATGGGTTTAATGACCAATAGAGATTTTGGCAATTACAGTTCTTTATTTGAGTTGATGGAAAACCTAGTTACTCCACCAGATTTACTAATTTATTTACGAGCAGATATATCAACTTTGGTAGGGCAAATTCATAAACGTGGTAGAGAGTATGAAAACTCTATAAGCATCGATTATTTAAGCAGATTAAATGAACGTTATGAAGCATGGATATCAACCTACACAAAAGGTAAATTGTTAGTTATAGATGTTGATAATTTAGATTTTGTTACAAACCAAGAAGATTTAGGCTATGTAATAGATAGAATAGATTCTCAAATAAATGGTTTATTTTAAAAGTGTATAACTTTTAATCATCTTAGATCAGATAAATATTTAAGATGTTAACAGTTTTTAAAATTTCTTTTTTTTTATAAAATTCTCAAATAAAAAGCCAGTAAAATTAATTACTGGCTTTTTAAAATTATATATATTTTCAATAATTTAAGCTTCGTCTTTGGTGTTTTTCACTAAACTAATTCCATATACAAAAAAGATAAACCCTAAAATACCAACAACAATCATGGAGGTAATTGCTCCTCCTTGCATTACTGTGTATCCTGTATAAATTAATCCTGCAATTCCTAAAACTGTAAGAATTGTACCAAATGTTCTTTTTAAATTCATTGTTTTATTTTTAGATAAACAAATATATATAAGTAAAACAGGCATAATATGCGCAAATGATTTTATATTTAACTCATAAAATTAAGATTCATTAATTTTATCTATTAAAAAATACAGCTAAATCTTCATTATTATCAGCCAAAGTAACATTATAAAAAGTTGGATAATTCTAAACAATATTTCCTGCTCCTTTTTTATTAATTTTAAAAGTAACATCTTTTGTTGTGGTAAATAGCAAGACCAATAAAAAAGACTTATCCTTTAAACTTCATCCCTAAATGAACCACTTTTTTAGTTTCAAAAAAGTCTTCATCAAAATAAGTAGGTAAATCATAAATTGTTGCAGAAGTATATTTTTGCAATTCTTCTGATAAATCACCTCCTTTTAAATATAAAATTCCGTTTTTTAAATCGTGATTTTGCTTTTTTGCGATTCTCCCTTTTGTCCAACCAACAAAAGTTTCCATTTGGGCAACTGCTCTACTTACAATAAAATCGTACGTATCTTTTACCTCTTCTACTCTGCCATTTGTAGTTTTTACGTTTGTTAAACCTAAACCAGCTACAACTTCATCAACAACTTTTATTTTTTTTCCGATAGAATCTACCAAATGAAATTGTGTCTCAGGAAATAAAATTGCTAAAGGAATTCCTGGAAAACCACCTCCTGTACCAACATCTAATACTTTAGAACCATTTTTAAAAGCAATAACTTTTGCGATTCCTAAAGAATGTAAAACATGACGTAAATATAATTCATCAATATCTTTTCTAGAAACTACATTAATTTTTAAATTCCAATCTTGGTACAACTCTTGCAGTTTAGAAAACTGTTCGATTTGCGTTTCTGTTAAATTTTTAAAATATTTGTGAATAATATCCATTTATGCTTATTTTTATTTTTGCAAAAATAGTTATTTGAATTGAAACAATTCTAAACAAAAACTGACGTTTGTCATATAAAGCAAATTTAATTAAGTTATTTTTGCACTTTTAAATCATTAAATGAAAACAATAAATTTCTCAAGAGTAGATAAAGCTAAGTTCTTTAGAACTCTAAACAAAAGAGTAAACAATTACTTTAAAGAAAACGATATAAAAAGAACTGGTAACTGGAAACTATATACAAAAGCAATTTTAATGTTCTCGCTTTTTTTAATTCCATTTATTTTAGTTTTAACAGTTTCTATGCCTCAATGGGTTATGATTTTGTTAATGGTTCTTACAGGAATTGGTATGGCTGGTGTTGGCATGAATGTTATGCACGATAGCAATCACGATTCGTTTTCGAGTAAAAAATGGGTAAACAAACTAATGGGAAGTAGCATTTACATCCTTGCAGGTAATGTGTATAATTGGAAAGTACAACACAATGTTTTGCACCACACTTTTACAAATGTAGAAGGACATGATGAAGATATTGATGCAGGTAGAATTATTCGTTTTTCTGAACATTCTTCTTGGTTGCCAATTCATAAAATTCAAAAGTATTATTCGATATTTTTATATGGTTTATTAACCATAAACTGGGCAATTACTACAGATATTAAGCAAATGCACAGATATTTAAAAAAGAAATTATCGTATGGAAAATTCCCAAATCCTACTACAGAATGGACAAAGTTAGTCATTTCTAAAGTTGCTTATTACGCACTTTGGATTGTTTTACCATTAGTTGTTTTAGATATTGCTTGGTGGAAAGTAATCCTTGGTTTTTTTGTAATGCACTATACAGCTGGTATGATTTTGAGCGTTGTTTTTCAATTAGCACACATTGTACCAAATACAACAATGCCATTACCAGATAAAGAAGGAAATTTAGAACACACTTGGGCAGTCCACCAATTATACACAACCTCTAACTTTGCACCTAGCAATTGGTTGGTAAACTTTTATACTGGGGGTTTAAATCATCAAGTTGAACATCATATTTTTCCTCATATTTCTCACGTGCATTATAGCAAATTAGCTAAAATTGTAAAAGAAACAGCGAATGAATTTAATTTGCCTTACAATGAGTACAAAACAATGAGTAAAGCACTTGTAGAGCATTTTAGACATTTAGGTGTTTTAGGGCAAAAACCAGAATTAGCATAATTAAAAAGTTTTAGAAAAATGGCACATCCATTATCGGACAGAATTAACAGTTTACCAGTATCACAAACTTTAGCAATGGCTGCTAAAGCAAGAGAGTTAAGAGCAGAAGGCAAAGATATTATTGGATTAAGTTTGGGAGAACCAGACTTTAATACACCAGATTTTATTAAAGATGCTGCCATTGAAGCTATCAATCAAAATTATAATTCTTATTCGCCTGTTGATGGTTATGTAGAATTAAAAGAAGCGATTTGCACCAAGTTTAAACGCGATAACAATTTGGATTACAAACCAAATCAAATTGTAGTTTCTACTGGCGCAAAACAATCTATTGCAAACGTTGCACAAGTACTTTTAAATAAAGGTGATGAAGTTTTATTACCTGCACCTTATTGGGTTAGTTATTCTGCAATTGCAATTTTAAGTGAAGCTACTTTTGTAGAAATTCCTTCTACGATTGATACTAATTTTAAAATTACTCCAGAACAATTAGAGGCAGCAATTACACCGAAAACAAAAATGGTTTTCTTTAATTCGCCAAACAATCCTTCTGGTTCTATTTTTAGTGAAGCAGAATATAGAGCGTTAGCTAAAGTCTTAGAAAAACATCCGCAGATTTTTATTTTATCAGATGAAATCTACGAACATATAAATTACGATTGCAAACCTTTTAGTTTTGCTCAAATCGAAAACATGTACGACAGAACCATTACTGTAAACGGTTTAGCAAAAGCATTTGCTATGACTGGTTGGAGAATTGGTTATATTGGTGCTCCAGAATGGATTGCTAAAGCGTGTACAAAAATGCAAGGTCAAATAACTTCAGGTACAAATTGTATTGCTCAAAGAGCTGCAATTACTGCTGTTTTAGCACCTGTGGAAAAAATTCAATTTATGGTTGATGAGTTCAAAACTCGTAGAGATATCATTATTGGATTGTTAAGAGAAATTGATGGTTTTAAAGTAAATGTTCCTGATGGTGCTTTTTATGTTTTTCCTGATGTTTCTGCTTTCTTCGGAAAAACTATTAATGGAGTTAAAATAGAAAATTCAGGAGATTTTTCTTTATTCATTCTAGAAAAAGCAAATGTTGCAACTGTTTCTGGAGATGCTTTTGGAGCTCCAGATTGTATAAGAATGTCTTATGCAGCCTCTGAGTTACAAATTAGAGAAGCAATTAAAAGAATAAAAGAAGCTTTAAGCTAAAAGCACTATTTATAAAATTTAAAATCCATCTTTTTTAAGATGGATTTTTTTTTGGGCATATTTTTGAAAAAACAAAAACCGCGCTTTCCATTGTATCTTTTTATGCTGATTTCAGTGTATGATTAGTTTGCTTAAAAAGTGAATTCATAAATTACAAATATTGTATTTGAAACAACCCTAAAAAGGATCCCATTTCAATCGCTCATGCAAGCTTATCTATAAAAGGTTATTCTTCTTAAAGTTTATGATCTACTTAAAACGCAATCATAATAATAGCAAATGCAAATAACGAGACTTGTAAAATTGTTCCTGTTTGACTTTGTACTTTTTCATGATGTCTATCAATTATAGATTTCATTTTAGATAAAGTTACTCTTCTAGAATTGGCAATATTTTCTCTAATTTCTCTTTTATAAGTTGATGTTAAAATTCCTCTTTCAATGGTGTTTGTGTATGTAGTTTTCATAATCGTATATTTTGTTTGGTTATATAAGTAAGACGAAGTATAAATTATTTTGTTACATCCAAAACCCATACACAGTATAGATAAAAAAGCATTTTTATAGGATTAATGGTTTACGACAATCAGAAAAAAAAATGAAAAAACTTTGTAAAATAAAAAAATCACATCCTTTTGAGATGTGATTTTTTTTTAAAAATTGTGGATATTTACTTTAATCTACATTATCATGTAAAAAAGAGTTGTTCGATTTAAAATCGATTCCATCAGAATCTTTGTTTAAAATAGTTCTTGTTTTACTAATAGCACTATTTCTATCTAAATCAACTCCTTGTCTTTTATATGCTGGTTGACGCTCAATTTCGTCTATATTTTTACTTAAGTTTTCATTAAAGCTGTAATTAAACTTCTTCATGTTTTTTCGCCTCTCTTCAGCTCTTTTTTGCAATTCGCTAATTGTTAAATCTAGAGGAGAAACTTCTTCACTGAAAGTGTTTATGTCATTAATTTCAGTTTGAGGCTTTGCAGTTCTCAACTCGAACTTAATTTCTTCTTCCATTACTTTTTTTTCAGTAATTTGAGAACTATTTCTAATAGTTGGAGCTGAATCAAAATCTTCTAACACATAACGTGTTTCTTTCTTTTCAGCAATTTCTTGTGTCTTATAATTTTCTAAATTATGAGTTGTATTAGAAACTGTATTTATGTTTTGTTTAATTTCTTCTTTTTTTATTTCTACAGACGGTTTTAAAGGCAAATCAAATAATAAATCTCCTTGAATACTTTCAATTTTTTCTTCGATTTCTACTTCTTTTATAGCATCAGTAATAATAAAATCTTCTTCAACAACTTTAGTAGCTTTCACTTCTTCAAAACTTACAGGCATGCTAGCAATGATAGGATTTGTAGAAATCAAATCCATTTTTGGTTCTGAATCTAAAGTATCATCACCTAAATTATGCACAATATTTTGATCAACTTTATTTGTTAAAGGAGCATCTAAAGATGGCGTTTTTGAAATTGTTTTTTCACCAAAATTATAAGTTGCTTTTTGTTCATCCTCTAAAGTATGAACTATTTTTTTAACTTCTGTATTGGTAATTGTACTTTGCTGATCTTTTGCAAAACCAGTTGCAACAATGGTTACTGCAATTGAATCTCCCAATTCTTCATCTTCACCAATTCCCATAATAATATTGGCATCATAACCAGCTTCATCTTGAATGTAGTCGTTTATTTCTCCAATTTCATCTAAAGTAACCTCACTTGTTCCAGAAACAATTAGTAACAAAACATTTTTTGCTCCTGTAATTTTATTATCATTTAATAAAGGAGAATCTAACGCTTTTACAATGGCATTTTTAGCTCTACTTGTACCCTCTTCTTTAGCAGAACCCATAATTGCTGTTCCACTGTTAGAAAGTACTGTTTTAGCATCATGCAAGTCAATATTTTGTTTGTAGTGATGTGTAATAACTTCTGCAATTCCTTTAGAAGCAGTAGATAAAACTTCATCAGCTTTAGAGAAACCAGCTTTAAAACCAAGGTTTCCATAAACTTCACGCAGTTTATTATTATTGATAACAATTAAAGAATCTACATTTTGGCGCAGTTGATCAATTCCTAATTGTGCTTGAGAAGTACGTCTTTTACCTTCGAAAGCGAAAGGCATTGTTACAATACCAACTGTAAGAATGTCCATATCTTTGGCAATCTTAGCAATAATTGGTGCAGCTCCAGTTCCTGTTCCTCCACCCATTCCTGCAGTAATAAACACCATTTTTGTTTGGTTGTTTAGCATTTGCTGAATTTCTTGCATACTTTCTTTAGCTGCTTGTGCACCAATTTCAGGGTTTGCACCTGCACCAAGACCAGAAGTCAAGTTTGCTCCTAATTGAATTTTATTAGGTATTGGACTGTTTTCTAAAGCTTGTGCATCTGTATTACAGATTACAAAATCTACTCCATTAATGTGCTGCTGAAACATGTGGTTTACAGCATTACTTCCTCCACCTCCAACTCCTATTACTTTAATAGTGTTAGATTGTGTTTTAGGCATTATAAAATCAATGTTATCAAAATCTGCGCTCATAATAACGTTTGTATTATTGTTGTTATTTTTATTCTTTGTAATTCTTTACTTTCTCTAATCTAAATTTACTGAACTATAAAATTATTCAGCATTATCTAAAAAATCCTTTAAACCTTCTGTAAACTTTTCGAAAAAAGATTTCTTCTTTGGCTTTTTTGGGATTTCTACCTGAGGCTCTACTTCTATTTCCTCTTCTTCACCTTCAATTTCTATATGTTCAGGAATAATTTCCTCGACAACTTCTTTAGTTTTATCAACTTTTACTTCTTTCTCTAAACTTTCCATTAACAAACCAACTGCTGTTGCATATGCAGGGCTTGATAATGCTTCTTCAGAATCACCAGCCAAATGCTCGTTTGGAAAACCAATTCTTGCATCCATACCAGTAATATATTCCACTAATTGGCGTAAATGTTTTAATTGAGCTCCACCACCTGTTAACACAATCCCTGCAATAAGTTTTCCTTTTTGCGTTTCATGTCCGTAGTTTTTTATCTCTAAATACACATGTTCAATAATTTCTTGAACTCTTGCATGTATAATTTTTGATAAATTTTTAAGCGTAATCTCTTTCGGTTCTCTTCCTCTTAAACCTGGAATTGAAACAATTTCTGATTCTTTATTTTCTCCTGGCCAAGCAGAACCAAACTTAATTTTTAATAATTCAGCTTGCTTTTCTATAATTGAACAGCCTTCTTTTATATCATCTGTAATCACATTACCACCAAAAGGAATTACTGCTGTATGTCTAATTATACCATCTTTAAAAATGGCTAAATCTGTTGTACCACCACCAATATCAATCAAAGCAACACCTGCTTCTTTTTCTTCCTGACTTAAAACTGCTTCTGCAGATGCTAAAGGCTCTAAAGTGATTTCGTTTAGATTTAAACCTGCACTTTTAATACATCTCCCTATATTTCTAATCGATGAAACTTGCCCAACTACTACATGAAAATTCGCTTCTAAACGACCTCCATACATACCAATTGGTTCTTTAATATCCGATTGAGAATCTACTTTAAATTCTTGTGGTAACACATGAATAATTTCCTCTCCAGGTAACATGACCAATTTATGAACTTGGTTTACCAAATTATAAATATCTGCTTCTTCTATAACTTCATCTGCGTTATCTCTTGTGATATAATCACTATGATGCAAACTCCTAATATGTTGACCAGCAATCCCCACAACAACATCTTCTATCTTAATTCCAGAAACACTTTCTGCTTCATCTACTGCTTGTTGTATAGATTGTATAGTTTGGGTTATATTACTAACAACCCCACGTTTTACACCTAAACTTTTGGCTTTACCAATGCCAATAACTTCAATTTTACCATATTCGTTTTTACGACCAATCATGGCTACAATTTTGGTTGTACCAATATCTAAACCTACAGCTATTTTATTGTCTTCCATTTTAGGTTATTTAGTGCACACAACTTGGTTGTGATATTTTACATTTATTGTTTTATAAATTTGAATTGTTTCGTCTTCAAATGTTTTATTATAAAACGCTTTTAATTTTTTAAATTTCACATCAACTTCAGTTAAATTACCAAAATCGATTTTATAATTTCCACTTCTTACGGAAAATTGATACTCATTCACGTCAGATTTTTCAATTCCAACAACTTCTTTTCGCAAAAAATCATCCTTTAAAATTTTATCGATTAAAGGTAAAATTTCACTTACATCATCTTCATTTTTTACGCCAGAAACTAACAAAACTCTTGCTGAATAATTATCTGACAAAGGCACTTTTATTCCTTGTTTATCAATATAATAAGAATCATTTTTGTTAACAACTCTTGCTACTGGAGTTCGTTGTTTTATAACAGACTTTAACACACCCTGAACTGTTAAAAAAACGGCAGCCTTTTCAACATAAGGGTTCTTAGAAACATTATTTTCTAGATTGTATAAATCTATTACAGATTTTGCTTGGTTTTGTACTGTTTCGTTATTTTGTATTAACAATTTATTAACCATAGCATGTGTCAAAAAATTGTTATCTCCATCTTCAAATTCAACAATTATTTCTGATACTTTTTTCTGTTGATTTCTGACAGATGAAAAACTATACAGAAACCCTACACAACCTATTAACACTAGCAACAACAAGTGTTTTAAAAACCTTTTAAACTTCATTTTCTTGGGTTTTTAAAAGTTCATTTGTTACTTCATTAATCAGTACTCCAATATCACCTGCACCTAACATTGCCACTACTTTTGCTGATGATTTTTTAATATCTTTTAAAATATTATCTTTTTGGACTAATTTTTTCTGCTTATTATCAATTTTACTCAACAACCATTCAGAATTTACATTCGCAATTGGTTCTTCTCTTGCAGGATAAATATCCAATAACAAAACTTCATCAAATTTTGAGATTGCATTTGCAAAATCATCTATAAAATCTCTTGTTCTAGAAAATAAATGTGGCTGAAAAACAACCAACACTTTTTCATCAGGATACATTTCTCGAATCGAATTTTCTACAGCATTTATTTCTGTTGGATGATGTGCATAATCATCTATCAAAACTAAATTATCGGTTTTAATTTTATAAGAAAATCTACGTTTTACACCTTTAAAAGTTGATAAACGTTCTTTAATAGTTTCCAATGAAACCCCATAAACATCTGCCATTGCTAATGCAGCCAAAGCATTCATTACATTGTGATTTCCAGGTAAATGAAACTCAATATTTTTTATGGTTTCTGATGGCGTTTGTACATCAAAAATATATTTACCACTTTCAATTTTTAAGTTGAAAGCTTTGTAATCTGCTTCTTCATTTACAGCATACGTTAATCCTTTTAAAGGCAAACCTTTGGCAACAATTAAAGTATCAGAAACTCTTTGTGAAAAATCAAAAAATGATTCATTTAAAGCTTCTGCTGCTCCATAAATATCCAAATGATCTGCATCCATAGAAGTAATACAAGCAATATTTGGACTTAATTGCAAGAAAGATCTATCGAATTCATCTGCTTCTACAACCGAAATTTTATCTTCTCCTAAAATTAAATTAGAATTATAGTTTTCTGCAATTCCACCTAAAAAAGAAGTTGCATTCACAACTTTCATAATATGCCCTAAAATGGAAGAAGTTGTTGTTTTTCCATGTGTACCTGCAACTGCTAAGCAAAATGTACTTTCTGTAATTTTACCTAAAACTGCAGCTCTCTTTAAAACTCTAAAATTATTATCTAAAAAATAATTAAATTCGATATGGTTTTTTGGAACTGCTGGTGTATAAACCACCAAAGTTGTCTCCTTATTTAAAAAAGAAATCGGAATATTTTTTAAAGCATCTTCAAAATGAATTTCCACACCTAAATCTTGCAAATCATTTGTAATTTGAGAAGGTGTTTTATCATAACCAGCAACATTTTTTCCAACAGACGCAAAATAACGAGCAATTGCGCTCATTCCTATACCTCCAATTCCGACAAAATAGACGTTATGTATGTTTTCTAAATTCACTTTTTTAATAATTTTTCAATTTCATTTACAATTGCTGTAGTTGCTCCAGGCAATGCTAATTCATTTATATTTTCTGACAAATGTTCTTGCTTTCCTTTGTCTTTTAATAACGTTTCAAAAACAATTGGAAACGTTTCTAACTCACTTTCTGGCAATAAAATTGCCCCATGTTTATCTGCAATCGATTTTGCATTTTTTGTTTGATGATCTTCTGCCACATTTGGTGATGGGATAAAAATTACTGGTTTCCCAACAATACACAACTCAGAAACTGAACCTGCACCAGATCTCGATATTATAATATCGGAAGCTGCATACGCCAAATCCATCTTATTTATAAATTGATGAACTTGAACATGCTCTAAATTATCATATTTTTTATATTCTTCAAAATAAAATTTACCACATTGCCAAATAATTTGAACATCTTGCTTTTTAAAAAAATCTAAATTACCTTCTATTAATTGATTTATTTTTCTTGCTCCTAAACTCCCTCCTAAAACTAAGATTGTTTTCTTTTTTTTATCAACCTTAAAAAACACTTTACCCTCATTAACTTTCGCATGTATTTGCAGTAAATCTTGACGAACAGGATTGCCTGTTTTTACAATTTTTGCAATCGGAAAAAAACGAGATAAACCATCATAAGCCACACAAATTTTATGAACACGTTTGCTCAACAATTTATTTGTAATTCCTGGATACGAATTTTGTTCTTGTATTAATGTTGGTATATTTCTTCTACTTGCCATTATTAAAGTTGGCCCACTTGCAAAACCACCTGTTCCAATAGCAATATCTGGTTTAAATTGTCTTATTATTCTTCTTGCTCTCCATAAACTATCAATCATTTTAAAAGGAAAACCAAAATTTTTAGCTAATTGTTTTCTCTGAATTCCAGAAATCCATAAGCCTCTAATTTCATAACCTGCTTGAGGCACTTTTTCCATTTCCATTTTATCTTTTGCACCAACAAACAAAAAGTTTGCATCAGGAAAACGCAACTTTATTTCGTTTGCAATAGCAATTGCAGGATAGATATGACCTCCTGTTCCTCCTCCAGAAATAAGTATGTTATATGGTTTCATGCAAAATATCTAAAGGGTTATCATCTAAAATATCTTCTTCTGTCTCTTGCTTTGAAGCGCTTACACTTAAAATCATACCTAAGGCAAAACAGGTCATCCAAATGGAGGTTCCTCCACTACTAATTAGTGGCAAGGTTTGCCCAGTTACAGGAAACAAATTGGTAGCAACTGCCATGTTTATGGTTGCTTGAAATATAATTGGGAACCCAACCCCTAAAACTAATAAAGTTCCAAAAATTGTGGTTGTTTTTCTAATCACTACAAAGATTCTAAAGAGCAATAAAAAGTAAATACAAATAATAATAAAACCACCTGCTAAACCATATTCCTCAATTATAATGGCAAAAATAAAATCTGAAGAAGATTGTGGTAAAAAGTTTTTTTGAATACTTTTTCCTGGGCCAACTCCAACTGCACCTCCTGTTGCTATTGCAATTTTTGCTTTTTCTACTTGATACGCTTCTTTGCTATCACCATCAGAAAAATTCTCGATTCTGTTTTGCCAAGTCTGCACTCTGTTAGGCATTGCATCTGGAAAAGCTTTGGCTATCAAAACAAAAAAAGCAAGTGCTAAAATACCAACTCCCAAAATAAATCCTAAATATTTTATTGGATATCCTCCTACAAATGTCAGCGTTAAAATCATTGTAAAAATGATGGCTGTTGTAGAGAAATTTGCGGGTAAAATCAATATTAAAATTGCAAAAACTGGCAACCATAATTGCCATAAACTTTCTTTAAATCGTATTTCTTTTTCTTTATTTCTTGCTAAATACCTAGCCACATAAACCATTAGCACCAAACCTGCCAAGGTTGATGTTTGAAAACCAATACCTACAAACGGAATATGAATCCACCTACTTGCATTTGCACCACCAATTGTGGTTCCTTGCATCAATGTAAAAATCAATAATATAATTACTATTGGTAACATTAAAACTGATCCTCCAGAAAAATAGCGATAAGGAATTTTATGAACACCATAAATAATTGCAAATCCCATAATTAGCAAAACCATGTGTTTTACCAAATATCCAAAAGTAGATCCAGAACCCACAACATACACCAAGTTTGTGCTTGCGCTATAAACTGGCATAAATGAAAATATTGCCAAAATAGCTACAATTGCCCAAATGGTTTTATCTCCTTTTATATGTTGAAAAATGGTTTTCATAAGCTTCTCTAAATCTCTCCCAAGGAGAGAAACACTCTTGTGTTTATCTGTTTTTCTAATTTTTTATAAAATATTTTATCTCCTCAAATTTGCTAACTCTTTCCTTTTGGGAAAATTGGGATGGACCTCTTTTTAAAGATTCCTAACCGCTTTTTTAAATTGACGACCTCTATCTTCGTAATTTTCAAATAAATCAAAACTTGCACAAGCAGGAGACAATAAAACTGTTTCTCCTCTTTCTGCCAATTTATGAGATACTTTTACAGCTTCTTCTGCACCAGCAGTTTCCACAATAATATCTACTACATTGCCAAATGTATTTTTTATCTTATCATTATCTAGACCTAAACACACAATTGCTTTTACTTTTTCTCTAACTAAAGGCAATAAATCATTATAGTCATTTCCTTTATCAACACCACCAACAATCCATATTGTGGTTTTATCCATGCATTCTAAAGCATAAAAAGTTGCATTTACATTCGTTGCTTTAGAGTCGTTTATATACTCTACATCATTAACTTTTGCTACATTTTCTAAACGATGTTCTGCACCTTCAAAATTTGACAAACTCTCTTTTATAAAATCTCTTCTAACGCTTAATAATTGAGCAGCCATTGCTGAAGCCATTGCATTCTTAGTATTGTGTTTTCCTTTAATTGATAAAGTTGATATTGGCATGTTAATTTTGTCTTTATTTATATTGATAATAATATTGTTGTCTTTGATATACGCTCCATACTCTAACTCTTTTTCAAGCGAAAACGGAACTAATTTTGCTTGTGTTTTATTTTCTTTTAACCACTTATTGATAGCTTCATCATCTGCATCATAAATTAAATAATCAGTTGCTTTTTGGTTTTTTGTTATTCTAAATTTTGATTCTATATATTTATTAAAATCATACTCATATCTATCTAAATGATCTGGAGTTATATTTGTTAAAATTGCAATATGACTATTGAAATTTTCAATTCCATCTAACTGAAAACTGCTAATTTCTAACACATAATTTTCAAAATCATTTTCTGCAACTTGCTTTGCAAAACTGTCTCCTATATTTCCTGCAACTCCAACATTTAATCCTGCATTTTTTAAAATATGATGCACTAACAATGTTGTTGTAGTTTTTCCATTAGACCCTGTAATTCCTACAATTTTAGCCCTTGTAAATTGTGCTGCAAACTCAATTTCTGAAATCACAGGAATTGATTTTTTTAACAATTTTTGAATTAACTCAACTTTATCAGGAATTCCAGGACTTTTCATCACAACATCCGCAGTTAAAATTTTGCTTTCTGTATGTTGATTTTCCTCAAAATCGATCTCGTTATTTAAAAGAACTTCTTTGTATTTTTTTGATATTTCTCCTCTGTCAGAAACAAAAACTTTATATCCTTTTTGCTTTCCTAAAATAGCTGTACCAACACCACTTTCTCCTCCACCAAGAATTACCAAACTTTTCATTTATCTCAATTTTAGAGTTGCAATCGTAAAAACTGCTAATAAAATTCCAATAATCCAAAAACGGACTACAATTTTACTTTCGTGATAACTTAGTTTTTGATAATGATGATGCAAAGGCGACATTCTAAAAATTCGTCTTCCTTCTCCAAATTTCTTTTTCGTGTATTTAAACCAAGAAACCTGCATGATTACTGATAAGTTTTCGATCACAAAAATTCCAGCCAAAATTGGTAACAATAATTCTTTCCTGATTGAAATTGCAATAACTGCTATAATTCCACCAATGGTTAAACTTCCTGTATCACCCATAAAAACTTGAGCAGGATACGTGTTGTACCATAAAAACCCAATTAGAGCTCCTGCAAAAGCAAGTATAAAAACTGTCATTTCTCCAGAATTAGGAATATACATCACATCCAAATAATCTGCGAAAATGATATTTCCAGAAACCCAGGCAAAAACAGCTAATGTTACCACAATAATTGCTGATGAACCTGCTGCTAAACCATCAATTCCATCTGTTAAATTGGCTCCATTCGAAACTCCTGTCACAATAAAAACAGTTATAAAAATGAAAACAATCCAGCCATATTTTTCATAACCATCACCTAAAAAACTTAATGGTTTTGAATAATCTAATTCGTTATTTTTAAAGAAAGGAACAGTTGTTTTTGTTGATTTATGAGCTTCTCCAAAAACTTGTTTTCTCCCATTTTCTTGAACAATTTGTTGCTCAATTGGTAATTGCTCTTTGATAACAACATCATCATTAAAATATAACATCGATCCAACAATTAAACCCAAACCAACTTGTCCTAAAATTTTAAACTTACCACTTAAACCATCTTTGTCTTTTTTAAATACCTTTATATAATCATCTAAAAAACCAATTAAACCCATCCAAACTGTGGTAATAATTAGAATGATGATGTAAATATTATCCAACTTTGCCAATAAAACTGCAGGAATTAACGTTGCCAAAATGATGATAATTCCACCCATTGTTGGTGTACCAGATTTTTGTTTTTGCCCATCTAAACCTAAATCTCTTACAGTTTCTCCAACTTGCTTTTTTTGCAAATAGTTGATGATTCTTTTTCCATAAATTGCAGAAATCAACAAAGACAAAATAAATGCTGCTGCTGCTCTAAATGTGATAAATTGAAACACACTTGCACCAGGAATACTAAACTGACTTTCTAAATATTCAAATAAATAATATAGCATTCTAATTCTTTTTTAGTTGATTGAAACAATTTACTACCTCCTCTAAATCATCAAAATGAGCGCGAACTCCATTTATTTCTTGATAATTTTCATGTCCTTTTCCTGCAATCAAAATAATATCTCCAGATTCTGACAACTTGCAAGCAGTTTTAATTGCTTGTCTTCTATCTAAAACTGTGAGTGTTTTTTTATAGTTTTCTGCAGAAACTCCCACTTCCATTTCATCTAAAATGGTTTGTGCATTTTCTGTTCTTGGATTGTCTGACGTGAAAATGACCTGATTGCTTAATTGCGAAGCAATATGTGCCATTTTTGGTCTTTTGGTTTTATCTCTATCACCTCCACAACCTACAACTGTAATCACTTTTTCGTTGTTGGTTCTAATATCATTGATAGTTTCTAACACATTTTTTAATGCATCTGGAGTGTGTGCATAATCTACAATTGCTGTAACTCCATCATCTGAAATTACATATTGAAAACGACCACTTACACTTTCTAACTGACTTATAATCGTTAATATTTCTAGTTTTTCTAATCCTAATAATTCAGCAGTTGCTATAATTGCAGTTAAATTATAAATATTAAAAACACCAATTAATTTGGTCCAAACTTCAGTGCCATCCACAGAAATTAATGTACCTGAAAGTTGTTTTTCTAAAATTCTAGTTTTGTAATCTCCAACTGTTTTTAAAGCGTAACTATATTTTTTTGCAACCGTGTTTTGCAACATAAAGTTGCCATTTTTATCATCGATATTGGTTAACGCAAATGCCGATTTTGGCAAACTATCAAAAAACGATTTTTTTACATTTCTGTAGTCTGCAAACGTTTCATGATAATCTAAATGATCATGAGAAAGATTGGTAAAAATACCACCTGCAAACTTTAAACCTTCCGTTCTTTTTTGATGAATTCCATGAGAACTCACTTCCATAAAACAGTATTCTACACCAGCCTCCAACATCATATCTAAATATTTATTGATGGTTAAAGAATCTGGAGTTGTATGTGTTGCTTTAAATTCGGTTTCATCAACCAAAATTTTCACAGTTGACAACAAACCAACTTTATAACCTGCTTTGTGAAATAATTGATATAAAAGTGATGCTATTGTTGTTTTTCCATTAGTCCCTGTAACCCCAACTACTGAAAATTTTGTTGAAGGATTTTCATAAAAATTAGCAGCCATTATTGCCAAAGCAACATTTGCATCAGCAACCTGAATATAACTAACTCCTTCTTTTTTATCACTTGGAAAATCTTCGCAAATAATAACACTTGCTCCTAAAGAAATCGCTTTATCGATGTATAAATGACCATCTACTTGAACGCCTTTTTGCGCTACAAAAACATCCTGGCCCTCAACTTTTCTAGAGTCAAAAACAAGTTGATTTACATCCATATTTGTATTTCCAAATACTTGTTTGATGGCAACCTTATATAATATGTCTTGTAAATTTTTCAGTTTATGATAATTTTAAAATAATTGTGGTTCCTTTTACTAGTTTTTCGCCCTTTTTTATGGATTGTGTTTTTACTTTTCCTACACCAGAAAACTGGACTTTCATGCCTATATTTTCTAACATAGAAACTGCGTCCATTCCATCCATTCCTTCTACATTTGGTACTTCTTTATAATTTTTATAAGCAATTTTATCATACGCATTATATTGAGTATCCAAAGCTGCATATTCTACTTTTTGATTTACAGTTTGATTATCAATAGGTGTTGTTGTATAAATTTTCTGTGCAATTTCTTTAAATATTGGCCCAGCAACAGAAGCTCCATAATATCCTTTCTTTTTATCTGGATCATGAACTAACACAATACAAGAATATTTAGGGTTGTCTGCTGGAAAAAATCCTGCAAAAGAAGCTACATATCTTTCAGTTGAATAAAAACCACCTTCCCATTCGCCATTTTTATTTTTAACTCTTGGAATGTATTTTTTAGCAGTTCCTGTTTTACCAGCCATCGAAAAATTAGGAGAATAAATACCATTCGCAGTTCCTTTTATCACCACATTTTCCATCACTTTTCTAACTTTATCAATGGTTTCTTGTGATGCAATTCTTGGGTTTACAATTTCGGTATCAAAAAATTTTTCTACTTTATCCTCTCTTCTTAATTCTTTTACAAAACGAGGTTTTACCATAATTCCATTATTGGCAACAGCATTGTAAAACATTAAAGTTTGCATTGGTGTTACAGAAATTCCATAACCCCAAGCCATCCATTCTAAAGAAATTTTACTCCAAGCTTTGTCTGATGGTTTTGGTATATAAGGTTTTCCTTCGCCTTTAATTTGAAAACCAATTGGCTTTGTAAATCCGTATTTTTCTAATTTTTCTATAAACTTTTCTGGTTGTTTATCGTAATATTTTTTGATCAATTTTACAATACCAACATTCGATGAAACTTCAAAAACTCTTGCAGCAGAAATTTCTCCATAACCACCATGTTTTGAATCTTCCACCTTTCTATTGTTTACATAAATCCTCCCTTTTTCTGTATCAACAACTGTAGATGTATCAATATATTTATCATCTAAAACAGCCATTAAACTTGCTAATTTAAAAGTAGAACCAGGTTCGTGACTTTCCCAAACTGCATAATTTCTTTTCTCGAAATACTTTCCTTTTGATGTTCTCCCTAAATTAGAAATCGCTTTAATTTCGCCAGTTGCAGTTTCCATAACCACAGCACAACCATGATCTGCTTCAAAATATTCTAATTGACTTAATAAAGCATGGTGTGTAATATCTTGAATATTTACATCAATGGTTGTAATAACATCATGCCCATCAATAGGTTCTTTTTCGTTGACATCAGAAATTGGCTTCCATTGGTTTTTTGCTATTTTTTGCTTCCAACGTAAACCATTTTCACCTTCCATAAAATCTGCAAAAGCACCTTCAATACCAGCTTCTCCTCTAAAATCTGCATAACCAATTGTACGTTCTGCAATTTTACCTATAGGATGCTCTCTTACTGTTTTATGTTCTGCAATAAAACCACCTTGATAAACGCCCAAATTAAAAATTGGAAATGATTTCATTTTCACATAATCATTATAACCCACATTTCTGGCAATTAACAAATACCTGTTTTTACGTTTTTTTGCGTCTCTTAATTTTGTTTGATAATGGCTGGCAGAATAGCCTAACATTTTTGATAATTCCTTAGATAAACCTGCTATGTTTTTCTCAAAAACAGTTCCATCTACTGCAACAACATCCATTCTTATGGTATATTTAGACATTGATGTTGCCAATAAATTACCATCTGCTGCATACACATTTCCCTTATTTGCAGAAACTATAAATTCTTTCACAGTAAGATCCGTAGAAAGTTTTCTGTATTTTTCTCCTTGAAAATATTGAATGTTTATTACACGAAAAATAACCGCAAACAAAATAAGCGTAATAAAACCAGCTACAATGTAGAATTTGGTAAGGATGCTTTTTTTGTGAGTTGCCAATTGTTTAGTCTTTATAGGTTACTTTTATTTTTTTTGGAGGATTTTCGGAAGGTTTCAAACCTCTTGATTTTGCTTTTCCTCTTATGTTAGATTCCATTTTCATTCGCATTAAAATGGTTCCAGTATCTACATATTCTGCTCGTAATTCTCGTTTCAATTTATTTAACTCTGATATTTCTATCACTTTTTTATCTGCACTGTGTGCGCTTGAAATCATAATTAACAAAAGCACCACAACAAAAATGATTATTCGCCAATTTTTAAAAGCAGAGTCATCTGTAAGGAAACTTCCTCGCAAAAAATCGTAAATACCTCTTTTAACTTTTGTCATACTTATTGGCTCAAGATTTAAAGTTTAAAGTCTAAAATCGATTGTGAAATCTTATTATTTCTTTATTCTTTATTCTCTTTTCTTTATTCTCTATTCTAAACTCTATTTTCCTTCTTCTTTCAAAGTAGCAATTCTCAACTTTGCACTTCTTGCTCTATTGTTAATTTTAATTTCCTCTGGTGTTGGAATTATTAATTTCCCAACTCTTTTTAAAGGCTCATTAGACCTACCAAAAGCATCTTTTTCTGGTTCACCTTTAAACAAACCAGTATGAATAAATCTTTTTACCAACCTATCCTCTAAAGAGTGATAAGAAATAACACTTAACCTACCTTCATCATTTAGTAAATTAGGTGTTTGTAATAAAAATTCTTTTAAAACCTCTAACTCCTCATTTACCTCAATTCTTATCGCCTGAAAAATTTGCGCTAAAATTTTATGTTCTAAAGCATTTGGTAAATACTTCTTTAAAATTGTCTTTAATTGAAAACTTGTTTCAATTTTTTCGTTTTGTCTTTCTTCAACAATTGTTTTGGCAACATTTTTAGAGTTTCTAATTTCACCATACATAAATAATATGTCAGCTAATTTTTCTTCTGAATAAGTGTTCACAACCTCTTTAGCAGAAATTTTAGATCGTTGATTCATTCTCATATCTAAATCGCCCTCAAAACGAGTTGAGAAACCTCTTTCTGCTTCATCAAATTGATGAGAAGAAACGCCTAAATCTGCTAAAATTCCATCAACTTTTTTTATCCTATGAAACCTTAAAAACCTTGAGATGTATCTAAAATTCTCTGGAATTAGCACAAAACGTTCATCATCTATTACATTTGCTAAAGCATCAGGATCTTGATCAAAAGCGAATAACTTTCCGTTTTTACCTAATCTTTTCAAAATTTCTTTGGAATGGCCTCCACCACCAAAAGTAACATCTACATACACACCATCTTCTTTGATAGCAAGTGCATCCACGCTTTCCTTTAATAAAACTGCATTATGATAACTCATCGAATTCTGTATTTCCCATTACTTCCTCAGCCAAATCTGCAAAATCATCTGCAGCATCGTCAATTGCCTTTTCGTACTTGTCTTTATCCCAAATTTCAATAATATTAGCAGAAGACGACATGACTACTTGTTTTTGAATTCCAGCAAAATCGCACAAATCTTTTGGTATTTGAATTCTACCAGTTGCATCTAATTCCACCAACTTTACACCAGCCGTAAACCTTCTTATAAAATCGTTGTTCTTTTTCTTAAATTTGTTCAACTTATTAATCCTTTCCATCATTATATTCCACTCTTTCATGGGATATAATTCTAAGCACTTTTCAAAAACTGCTCTTTTCAACACAAAACCTTCTTGTAAAATTGGTTGCATTTGCTTCTTCAAAGCTGATGAAATCATCACCCTGCCTTTAGCATCTGCCTTACATTCATATGTCCCAATTAGGTTTATCACACTCAAGAATTAATTAACATCAAAAATATATAAATTTTACCACTTTTTACCACTTATTACCACATTGTTAATAAAAACACACAATAACCCTACTCTATATGAGAAAACCTCTTGTTAACAACTGTGTTTAAGGTTTGGTGAAATCGATTTCTATCTAATAAAAAAGAATTACATTTGCGATTGATAGCAATCAAAAAAAATCAATGACTGACCAATTAAAAACCGAAGGTGATTTTACTTATGCAGAAGCTGGAGAAGGACCTGCAATCATTGTTTTACATGGATTAATGGGCGCTTTAAGTAATTTCGGAGCGACTTTTACTCATTTTTCTAACAATGGGTATAAGGTATTAATTCCTGAATTGCCTCTATATTCAATGCCACTTATAAAGACGAATGTTAAAAATTTAGCAAGCTATTTAAAAGATTTTTTAGAGTTTAAAAAAATTGATAGTGCTATTCTTTTAGGAAACTCGTTGGGTGGTCATATTGCTTTGTATTTCACCAAACATTATCCTGAAAAAGTAAATACTATTGTACTTACAGGAAGTTCTGGTTTGTATGAAAAAGCAATGGGAGATAGTTTTCCAAAAAGAGGAAATTATGAATACATAGAAAATAAAACTAGAGAGGTTTTTTATGATCCAATAATTGCTACAAAAGAATTAGTAGATGATGTGTATGCTACTGTAAATGATAGAATGAAGGCTTTAAAAACCTTATCTATTGCTAAAAGTGCAATTCGTCATAATATGAAAAATGATTTGCCTGAAATGACACAACCAACGTGTTTAATTTGGGGAAAACAAGATGGAGTTACACCTCCAGAAGTAGCGATAGATTTCCATAAATTATTACCAAATTCAGATTTATTTTGGATTGATAAATGTGGACATGCTGCAATGATGGAAAGACCAGAAGAATTCAATCAAATTCTACATGATTGGTTAAAATCTAGAAATATATAAAACTTTTTTGTTGTGAAAATTAAGTCTGCTGAATTTGTAATGAGTAACAGCAATGTTATAAATGCTCCCAAAGATAGAATTCCTGAATATGCCTTTATTGGGCGATCTAATGTTGGGAAATCTTCATTGATTAACATGTTAATGGAGCGTAAAGATTTGGCTAAAATCTCTGGGAAACCTGGTAAAACGCAATTAATAAATCATTTTAGAATAAATGATGAATGGTTTTTGGTTGATTTACCTGGTTATGGTTACGCATCTGTTTCTAAAAAGAAACGTGTAATTTTTCAGTATTTTATAGAAAATTATTTTAAAGAAAGAGAACAACTAGTTTGTACGTTTGTTTTGATTGATTCTAGACACGATCCTCAAAAAATCGATTTAGATTTTATGCAGTTTTTAGGTGAAAATCAAATTCCTTTTTGCATTGTTTTTACAAAAGCAGATAAATTAGGAAGCTCTAAACTGAACAAACAAATAACATCTTACAAAAAGAAATTACTACAACATTGGGAAACTTTACCAATGAATTTTTTAACTTCTTCTCAAACAGGTTTAGGTAGAAAAGAATTTTTAGATTTTATTGATGGCATAAATGTAGATGTTGCCAAAGATTTTAAATAATCGAAAATGCACTCTAACAAAGAAAACTTACAGGTACTTTATGATGATAATCATATCATCATCATCAATAAACGCGCTGGAGATATTACACAAGGTGATAAAACTGGTGACAAACCTTTAAGTGATGTTGTAAAAGAATACGTAAAAGACAAATACAACAAACCTGGTAATGTTTTTATTGGCACAGTACATAGATTGGATAGACCAACATCTGGTATTGTAATTTTTGCAAGAACCAGCAAGGCTTTAGAGCGTTTAAATAAAATGTTGCGTGATAAAACCATCAACAAAACATATTGGGCACTCGTAAAAAATAAGCCTAAAAAAGAAAGCGATACTTTAATCGATTTTTTAAAAAAAGACACTAAAAAGAACAAATCTTTTGTGTACAAAAAAGAAATTGAAGGTAGCAAAAAAGCCACATTACACTACAAAATAATTAAAAAACTAGACAATTATTCTTTACTAGAAATTGATTTAGAAACGGGTAGACATCACCAAATAAGAACACAACTTTCTTATATTGGCTCTCCTATAAAAGGAGATTTAAAATATGGTTTTGACAGAAGTAACAAAGATGGAAGCATCAGTTTACATGCTCGAAAAATTGAATTTATTCATCCAGTATCCAAAGAAAATATTTCTCTGATTGCTCCAACTCCAGATGATCCAATTTGGAACGCTTGTAACTAAATACTATCTTTAAGAAATAATTGCATATATAAAAGTGTTTAAATAGTTCTCTATCATACTATAACTTTATGAAGTTGTTTACGGAGAACATTTTAGAAAGTTTATACCGAGATTTTAAAAAATGAATAAAAAAGTTAAATACACGCTTTTAGGGGTTACAGTATTGTTAATTGGAATTACAGCATTTATATACCAAACCCTGTTGAATTATGGAGAAATTTCCGTTAAAAAAACTGACGAAATTATGGATAAACAACAAAAATGGATGGAGCAAGTTATTAGCAATGCTGATACAGTTTCTTATGAATCTAAAAGAAAAATAGATTCTATAACCAAAGCTGAATTAAAAATCCTAAAAAAACGAGATAGCCTTTTAAAATTAGAAAATAAAACTATTGAAAACAAGCAGTAAATTAATTCTTAGACTTCAAAATCAAGACATTTTTGCTTCTTTTTATTTGCACTTCATTTAGTTTCATCTCAACAAATTCACCATCCACAAATTTTTGAGCTTGATCTTTATAATGATCACTAAAGACATTTCCTGATTGTCCTGTTGGTAAAATTCCTAAACTGTTTTCTACATCAGAAAAATCAATAACTCTTCTTGTTGATGGCCCAGCTGTTATTTTATAAACACCTGTGCTATCTAATTTAAAAATTTGATTGTTAATTACCTCATTTCCACCAACAGTTTCAAAAGGCCCCACATTAAAAAACGTTCTTAACAAGCCTCCAGCTTTACCAATTGCGTGTTCATGTTCTACAGAAATTACTCTTTTCCAGAACCAATCATCCACATTTTTACCTAATTGATTTTCTAAAAACTCAAAACTACTTTTAAAAGAATTTGTGATAATCTCTTCTCTATTTTCAGTTTTATTTGGTGTTTTAATATCATCCCACCAAATAGAATTTGCTCTATTAATTTGAATTGGCAAAGCTTGATCTTGCAATTGAGAGTTGATAAACAACTCAAAACTATCTCCTAACTCATCTTTGTAAGTATTTGCTAAAACTTCATATAAAAAGCGATTGTAGATTGTTGCAGCAACAGAGTTTTTTAAATAATTTCCATCCCAACTTTCCAAAATAGAAATCGCTTTTTTCTCAGAAGCATTCAAATTAGTTTGATTGATATTTTTGATTAAATCTGCAGCAATTCCTGAAACTGTAGACGATTTTACATCAAACATCATTTTTGCTACATCTTCTTTTGTAAAGTCATTTTTTGCATCTAATAATTGGGTAATCCTTTTTGCTCTATCTTGTGGCTGATAATAACCAGGATACAATTTCCCTCTCACAGAATCTGGTTGATTATTGGCTGAATACACATAATTCCAAGCAGGATTTATCGCTTGTGGGTTTTCATCAAAAGGTAGATATTCTGTGATTTCATCTTCTCCAGAAGTTCCATCTAAATATATTTTAGAAGACAAACTATCTCTTAATTGATACAATTTTGCAGAAGCAAACCAAGCAACATTCCCTTTTGCATCTCCATACATTACATTTAAACCTGGAGCGTGAATTTTAGCAACAGCATCTTTAAAATTAGTTAAAGATTTTGCGTGAGACATTTCAAAAGAAACAGCTAATTGCTCGTTTTTAAGTTGTGTATAAATCCAATTCATGGCAATTGGTCTGTCATCTTCTAAATGAGAAATAATGCCATTCATAATAGGTCCATGTTTTGAAACTTTTACTTGAAAGGTTGTATCTTTTTCATCTTTTATGCTGATGGTTTTATCAATAATCGTGTAATTTTTAAAACCATCTACAGTTTTATATTGATTGGAATTTTCAGGATTATTTTGTTCGATATAAAAATTTAAATCGTCATTTGCCAACATTGTTAAACCATACGCATATTCAGTATTATGCCCTAATAATGGAAAAGGCATCAAAGCAATATTGAATCCATAAATTTCAAAATTGGGTGTTTTTATATGATTTTGATACCAAACAGAAGGTTGTGAAAACCCAATATGAGGATCGTTTGCAAAAATTACTTTTCCTTTTTTTGTTTTTTCTGGCGCAATTACCCAAGAGTTACTTCCTATAAAAGTAGAAACTGGTAACTTGTCCATAATAGCACTTACTTCTTTTGATAATGTTCCTTTAATTTCAGAAACTTCTTTCTTTAAAACCGTTAATTTATTAGCATCAATTGCCATTAATTCATTAAAATAAGTGTCTCCCAACTTTTCTTTGATCTCCGTTAATAATGGATCTGTTTTATGAGCAACTGCAAAGCTAAAAGCCATATAACCAAACACATTATACACATCTTTTATGGTGTAATTTTCTTTTTCTATTCCTAAAAGTGTAAATTCTAAAGGCGTTTTTCCATCATTTATATATTGATTAATTCCATCTAAATAAGACTGAGTTAATTGATAAGCTTCAGAATTTTTATCCAAATTTTCAATCGTTTTTTCAGCAGCTTCTTCAATTCCTAATCCAGCAAAAAACACATCAGTTTTCAGCAAATCTTTTCCAAACATTTCAGACAATCTTCCAGAAGCAATTCTTCGAATCAATTCCATTTGCCATAACCTGTCTTGTGCATGCACATATCCCAAAGCAACATAGGCATCTTTTTGATTTTGTGCATTGATATGAGGAACCCCAATTTCATCAAAATAAACAGTTACCTCTTCAGATAAGTTTTTGATTTCTAATTCTCCATCATATATAGGGTGATATGTTTTGGAATACAACCAAACTCCAACAACTAAAAGAACAATTACTAAAACTAAAAATTTTAAGGCTTTTTTAATAAATTTCATTTCAAAAATATTTGATGAGTCCAAAGATAAAATATTTATGTTGTATTTTTGATGTTCTAACAATTTCATCATTTATGAAAAAAATTCAAATGGTTGACTTACAAAGTCAATACCAACAAATAAAAGAAACAGTAGATGCTTCAATACAAGAAGTATTGAATACATCCTCTTATATAAATGGACCTTTGGTGCATGAATTTCAAAAAGATTTAGAGGATTATTTAGGTGTAAAACACGTAATTCCTTGTGCAAATGGAACTGATGCTTTGCAAATTGCAATGATGGGTTTAGGCTTAGAACAAGGAGATGAAGTAATTACAGCCGATTTCACATTTGCAGCAACTGTAGAAGTTATAGCATTGTTAAAATTAACACCTGTTTTGGTTGATGTAGAAGCTGATACTTTTAACATCGATATTGAAGCGCTTAAAAAAGCAATAACTCCAAAAACAAAAGCAATTGTACCTGTTCATTTATTTGGACAAGTTGCCAATATGGATGCTGTTATGGAAATTGCAAAAGCACATAATTTATTTGTAATTGAAGATAATGCACAAGCAATTGGAGCCAATTACACCTTTAAAGATGGTACACAGAAAAAAGCTGGAACTATTGGAAATGTAGGAACAACTTCTTTTTTCCCTTCTAAAAATCTAGGATGTTATGGAGATGGAGGTGCTATTTTTACAAATGATGATGAACTTGCGCATACATTAAGAGGCATCGTAAATCATGGAATGTACGAACGTTATTATCATGATGTTGTGGGTGTAAATTCTAGATTAGACTCCATACAAGCAGGAGTTTTAAAAGCAAAGTTGCCTAATTTAAACGATTATTGTAATTCAAGAAGAAATGCAGCTCGTTTTTACAACAATGCGTTTGCAAACAACCCGAATATAATTACTCCAACAGCAAAATCTAACAAAACAGCTTCTTGTAATCAAATTTGTGATGTTTGTGATTGCCACGTTTTTCATCAATATACATTGCAAATTACCAATGGGCAAAGAGATGAATTGCATAAACATTTGTTAACGAAAGATATACCAAATGCTATTTATTATCCTGTAGCTTTACATTCACAAAAAGCTTACAAAGATGATAGATATAATGAAAATGATTTCCCAGTAACCAACGAATTGATAAAAACAGTAATTTCTTTACCTATGCACACAGAATTAGGTGAAGATCAACTACAGTTTATCACAAAAACAATCATCGATTTTTTTAATAAATAATACCAGAAATCAACCAACCATGAAAAAAATTTTAGTAACAGGAGGCCTTGGTTTTATAGGTTCTCACACAGTAGTTGAATTGCAAAACGAAGGTTTTGAAGTTGTAATTATTGATGACTTATCAAACACAACAATATCTGTTTTAGACAGTATTACAGAAATTACAGGTATAAAGCCAACTTTTCATAAAGCTGATGTTCGTGTAAAAAGCGAAATAAAAGCTGTTTTTGATGCACATAAAATTGATGGAATTATTCATTTTGCTGCGTTTAAAGCAGTTGGAGAAAGTATTGCAAAACCTTTAGATTATTACGAAAATAATTTAAGTTCATTAGTTTATATTTTACAAGAAGTTAGAGATCGTAAATTAGATAATTTTATATTTTCTTCTTCTGCAACTGTTTATGGGGAACCAGATTCATCACCAATTACAGAAAATGCTCCTGTAAAAAAGGCAGAATCTGTGTATGGAAATACTAAAAAAATTGGCGAAGAAATTATTAAAGATACTAGTAATGCCTATGGAATTAATGCAATTGCTTTGCGTTATTTTAATCCAATTGGTGCTCACCCAACTGCAAAAATTGGAGAATTACCTTTAGGAGTTCCTGCTAATTTAATTCCTTTTGTTACGCAAACTGCAGCAGGAATTAGAAAAGAATTATCTGTTTTTGGAGATGATTACCCAACTGAAGATGGAACTGCAATTCGTGATTATATTCATGTAGTAGATTTAGCAAAAGCACATATTGCAGCTTTAAAAAGATTGATCAACAAAAACAATAAAAATACTTTTGAGTTCTTTAATATTGGAACAGGAAAAGGAACATCTGTTTTAGAAGTGATAAAAGCTTTTGAAAAAGTAAACAATTTAAAATTAAATTATAAAATTGTTGATAGAAGACAAGGTGATGTAATGACTTGTTATGCAGACACTACTTATGCAAATAAAGAATTGAACTGGAAAACAGAAATTGGCTTAGAAGAAGCCTTACGTTCTGCTTGGAAATGGCAACAAAAACAATCTGTATAGTTTAAAAACTAAGCATTAAAAAAGCTTCATAAATTTAATTTTATGAAGCTTTTTTAATTTTGTAATTCTTATCTAATTATCCTTTTACTGGAACTGAGACTAATGTATTTCCCCAACCTAAATGCATAGTTGCACTTTCTTCTTCGCCTTCAAACACAATAGAAAACGCTTCAACTAAATCTTTAGATTTTGAAACTTTTCCAGCAACTCTTACAACGTCTTCTTCTTTATCGTAAAAATAAGAACCCCAAACATTTTTTTGATTGCTTAAAATAAAAGTCCAATCTGTATCTGTAGGAATTGTAAATAAAGTGTACGTTCCTGCTTTTACAGCTTTGTCTCCAAAAGTTACATCTTTGTAAAATGTAATTTCAGCAGCTTCGTTTGCACCAGTTCTCCAAACCTTATCATTAGGAGCTAACTTATCTAACGTTCTTCCTTTTAATTGTGGTCTACTATACACAACTTTTACAAGTTTGTTAGATTCTCTCCAATTTTCTGGAAAAGAAGCAGCATCCATAGGACTTACATCAACTTTTGGGAATTTTTGAGCCAACATTTCTGTTGATGATAATATTGAAATCGCAAAAACTGCAATCATTAAAATAGATTTTTTCATATCTAAAAAGTTAAAATTTAATTTGTTTTATTTATCGAAATCAAAGTTATAAAACGTTAATTTCAAGATTCTTAATCTTCTGTTAAGATTTTAATGACAACCACAATCTGTGCCACAATTACTTTTCTTCTTTTTCGGAAAAAAATATTTTTTCACTAAAAAAGCAATCGCTAAAAAAAGGATTATATATACAATAACTTCTTGCATTAGCTTAAAATTTGATAGGTTAAAAAGGATGCTACATACGCCAATAATCCCATTCCAAATAATTGAATTAATGGCCATTTCCATGATTTTGTTTCACGTTTTACAATGGCTAAAGTTGCCATACATTGCATAGCAAAAGCATAAAATACCATTAAGGACATGCCTACAGGAAAATTAAACAATTTGCCTCCAGTGTCATTTACTTCTGCAGCCATTTTTTGTTTGATGGTGGTTGTGTTTTCATCATCTGCTTCTACACTATAAATGGTTGCTAACGTACCCACAAAAACTTCACGAGCTGCAAAAGAGGTAATTAAAGCAATTCCTATTTTCCAATCATAACCCAAAGGTCTTATTGCTGGTTCAATAGATTTTCCCATAATTCCAATATAAGAATTCTCTAATTTTGCTGAGGCTATTTTTTGCTGTAATTCCTCATCATTTAAATTCTGATTTGCAACATTTTCTGTAACATTTTGTGCTGCATTTTTATAATTATCACCTCCATTGGAAGCTAAAAACCATAATACAATAGAAAGTGCTAATATTATTTTACCTGCTCCAAAAACAAATGCTTTCGTCTTTTCTACTACTTCATAAAACACATTTTTAAAAGATGGCAACTTGTAATTTGGCATTTCAATTACAAATAAAGATCTCGATTTTATATTTAAGGTTTTGTGTAAAATATAAGCCGCTAAAATTGCGCTCACAAAACCTAAAGCATACAATGATAACAACACCAAACCCTGTAAGTTTAAAAACCCTAACACCTTTTTATCTGGAATTACCAAAGCAATTAAAATGGCATACACAGGTAAACGTGCAGAACAAGTTGTAAATGGTGTTACTAAAATTGTTATTAAACGCTCTTTCCAACTTGAAATAGTTCTTGTTGCCATAATTGCAGGAATTGCACACGCTGTTCCAGAAATTAATGGAATAATACTTTTACCATTCATTCCAAAACGTCGCATAATTTTATCCATTAAAAAAACAACGCGACTCATATAACCTGTTTCCTCTAAAACAGCAATGAATAGAAATAGAATGGCAATTTGTGGAATAAAAATAACAACTCCTCCAATTCCAGGAATAATACCTTCTGTTAATAAATCTGTTAAAACACCAGATGGTAAATTGCTTTTTGCAAAATCTGATAATTGTGCAAAAGCACCATCAATAAAATCCATAGGAACTGATGCAATATCAAAAATGGATTGAAAAATTAAGAGTAAAATCAGAAAGAAAAATAAATATCCAAAAATTTTATGTGTAAAAACTTTATCTAACCTACCTCTTAAATCAGTCGCTTTTGTTTTATCAATTATATACGTTTTCTTTAAAATTTTATTAATTTCTTGATAACGATAAATTGTTTCTTTATGTTGATATTTTTTTAATTTAGAAGTATCTTCCTTAAAAGCTAATAAATCGTCTTTTTCTTTTTGAGTAACGGTTTCAGGAAAATTATTTTGAGTTACCATTAACCATAATTCGTACAACGAATAATTAGGGCTAATTTCTTTTAGTTTATGAAAATAATCTGGATCTACCTTAGAGTTTATACCACATAAAGGTGATGCTTTTGCAGCAACATGACAACGAATAATGGCAGCTTTAATATCATTGATCCCTTCGTTTTTTCTTGCGCTTATTAAAACAACTTCTGTATTTAATTCTTTTTTTAAGAGTGATAAATCAATAGAAATTCCTTTTTTATCCATCTGATCAACCATATTGATGGCCAAAACTGTTGGAATTTCTAAATCTTTAATTTGAGAAAATAATAATAAATTACGCTTTAAATTCTCTACATCTGCAACTACCAAAATTACATCTGGTGATGCTTTAATATCTTTATTTAATAAGGTTTTTAGAACAATACTTTCATCAATAGAAGTAGGATTTATACTGTAAGTCCCTGGTAAATCTGTAATAATTGCATTTTGAGTTGCAGATAATTTGCAAGTCCCTAATTTTTTATCAACAGTAATTCCTGGATAATTCCCTACCTTTTGATTTAAACCTGTAAGTTGATTAAATAGTGAAGTTTTACCTGTATTCGGATTTCCAATTAAAGCAACTTTTATATCTTTATTAGCCATTTATAAACTTGCTTTTAAAATTTTAATTAATGAAGCTGTCTCTTTTCTGATGGCTAAATGACTCCCATTTACACAAATATATAATGGATCTTTTAAAGGCGCAATTTGTACCAATTGCACTTCTGCTCCTGGTAAGCAGCCCATTTCCAATAATTTTAAAGGAATAAAATCTAACGATTCTTCAGAAATATATCCTATTTCCCCAATGTATAATGTTGCTATTGTGCTCAAAGATTTTAATTTGGAGAGCAAAGATAATCATTTAGAATGATTCTAAACAAGTTATTTTCTGGTATATTCTTCTTTTAACAAAGCCACATCTTTTTTTAACTTTTCCATGTCTTCTTTTTCTGTACCATCATAATAACCACGAATACGTTTTTCTTTATCAACCAAAATAAATTGCTCTGTGTGAATAAAATCGTCTTCACCTCCATCACCTTCCTCAACAACAGCAAAATAACTTTTTCTTGCCAACTCGTAAATGTGCTTTTTATTGCCAGTTGTAACATTCCATTTGGCATCAATAACACCTTTATTATCTGCATATTCTCTTAGTACAGAAACACTATCTATGGTTGGTGTTACAGAATGTGATAAAAACATAATATCATCATCATTTTTATAAAAATCCTGCAATTCGCTCATATTATAAGCCATTGCAATACAAATATTTGTGCATCGTGTAAAAAAGAAATCTGCTACATAAATTTTATTTTCGTAGTTTTTATTAGTAACAATTTCTCCATTTTGATTGATTAATTCAAAATCCTTAATCGTATGATTTTTTGTAACGTGCCTTAAATCAGTATCCACTAATTGAGGATTTACATCATTTGGATTGTAAATTTTTAATCTTTTATCAACCTTTACTAAATGATAAAAAACAGGAATAGAAATTGCCGAAAAAACAAGTAAGAAAATAAGTGTTGTTTTACTTTTATTGAAAAACTTTAAATCCATTAAAAAGATATTTTTGCAAATTTACGGCTTATAAAAATGCTAGAGAAATTGCGGAAACTAAAAAACATCAAAAAGGTATGTTAAAATAAATAGCAACCTTGAATAGTTCTTTTTATACTCTCTTTAAAAACGTACCTTTGTGCGTTTTTAAAATTAAGATTTAACACTGAATGGAAATATTAATAAAAGCATCTCAATTTATTTTAAGCTTATCACTACTAATTGTTTTGCACGAATTAGGGCACTTTATCCCTGCAAAATTGTTTAAAACCAAAGTAGAAAAATTCTATTTATTCTTTGATTATAAGTTTTCAATTTTTAAGAAAAAAATTGGAGAAACCGTTTATGGGATTGGTTGGATTCCTTTAGGTGGCTATGTAAAAATAGCAGGAATGATTGATGAAAGCATGGACAAAGAACAAATGGCTTTACCTCCTAAACCATGGGAATTCCGTTCTAAACCAGCTTGGCAACGTTTAATAATAATGTTGGGTGGTGTTTTTGTGAATTTTGTTTTAGGAATTTTCATTTACATCATGTTAATGTGGTCTTATGGAGAAGAATATTTACCAAATGAAAATTTAACAGATGGTATTTGGGTGCAAGATTCTTTAGCTGTGGATTTAGGTTTAAAAACTGGTGATAAAATCCTAACTGTTGATGACGAAAAAATTAGAAAATTCAGTCAAATTACGTTAGAATTTATAAACGGAGAAAGATTCACCTATGAAAGAAATGGCGAAATTTTAGAGAAAAAATTGCCTGTAGATTTTATTTCTAAATTAATAGATAGAAAGAAAAATGATGCTGGCCCAATAGTTTCTGTGAGGTATCCATTTATGATTGGAAACATTCCTAAAGATTCTCATAATGTAAATTCTCAACTTAAAGTAAAAGATTTAATTGTAAAAGTTAATGGCAAAAAAGCTGTTTATTATGATGAAATTGAAGATCTTTTTCTTGAAAATAAAGGAAACAATATTACCATTTCTGTTAAAAGAGATACTGAAATTATAGATATTCCTGTAAAAATATCTGAAGAAGGTAAAATTGGCGTAAACCCTGCAAATTTAAAATTAAGTGAAATTGGCAAATTAGGCTATTATGATTTAGCAAATTATCAATACACTTTTACAGAGGCAATTCCTGCTGGTTGGAACAAATCTTGGAAAACCTTAACTGATTATGTAAAACAATTGAAAAAAATATTTAACCCAAGCACAGGTGCTTATAAAGGTTTAGGTGGTTTTTATTCAATTGGCAAAATTTTCCCTTCCACTTGGAGCTGGGAAGCTTTTTGGAATATTACTGCATTTTTATCAATCATGCTTGGGTTTATGAACTTATTACCAATTCCTGCTTTAGATGGTGGTCATGTAGTTTTTACACTTTGGGAAATGATTACAGGTAAAAAACCTGGAGATAAATTTTTAGAATATGCACAAGTTGTTGGGTTCATTTTATTAATTACCTTATTACTTTTTGCAAACGGAAACGATTTATATAGAGCTCTATTTAAATAAGTAAAAAATAAATAGGCTAAAAAAAACCTCGCTAAAAGCGAGGTTTTTTTTTGTTAAACTCTTAAAGAACGATTGATAAAAGAAAACCAAGTATATTCTGCGTTGCATTTATCACAACTGTAAGATCTACAACCTGGAATCATTTTAACAACACCTTTTCTTTTTAACCTATGCCTGGAAACAGATTTGCATTTTGGGCAAGCTTTCATTGTATTTAATTTTAGTTTGGTACACGAAAGGTACTAAATATCAAACAAATACGTTTTAAAAATCTATTTATTTTAATAAATTATTTATTTTGTTCTAACAATAGCTTGTTCGTTTTTCCAATCAATCCATTTTTGCCCTTTTAACCTTCTCATCAAGTTATCATAAGTTCTCATGATTAAAACATTATACAAAGCTTTTCCTAAATTTTTAGGATTTCTTGCAATTGCCCTTAAACTCATAGAAAAGCCAGGTGTAATATATTTCATATAATGCCAATAGCCTTCAGGCATGTACAAAACTTGCCCATGTTCTAAAGTTGTTTTGTATCCTTTTGCTTTTTTTAATGCTGGCCATTTTTCAAAATCAGGATTCGAAAAATCAATATCTTCTCTTGTTATTAAAGCATGTGGAACTTTATATAAATACTTATTTTGCTGTTGATCGAACAAAATAATTTCCTTTTTACCTTCAAAATGAAAATGGAATATATTTGCCAAATCAATATCATAATGCATAAATGTATAGGAGTCTGTTCCTCCAAAAAACAACATTGGCAAACCTTTCATTAATCGTAAACCAAAATCAGGATATTTAAAATCTTTTTGCAAAACAGGCACTTCTTTTAAAACATTCCAAAGAAAAATTCTAAATTTTGTAGGTTTTTGTTTTAGCAAATCTACATAATCTGCCATTTTCATTTTTGCATGAGGCTCATTAAAGCCGTCTTTAAAATCGACAGGTCTATCATCATACAAAGGCACAGTTTTACCTCCTGCAACCTCTTTTATATAGGCTAAATTCCACTTTGTAAATGCAGGCCAATCTTCTATAAAACGCTCAATAACCACTGGTTTTTGAGGTTTAAAATAGTTTTTTATAAAGTCTTCTTTTGTAATTGTTTGTACTCTATCTATTTGAGATAAATTTAAACTCATGCTGCATAAAATTGAAATGCAAAGTTAAGGAATTGTAAGGAAAATGTATATTAAAAGAAAAACCATCAACTTAAACAAAAGTTGATGGTCTTAAAACAACGTATAGTTTTAGTGCTATAAATTGTAACGTAATCCAAATAAAATATTGCTACCAGGCATTGGTACAAAACCACTTTCTATATATTCAGCATCGAAAATATTGTTTGCAGTTATTGTAAAACTTACTTTTTTTACGTCTAAGATAATTGATGCATCCCAAACATTATAACTTTGTCCTGTTGTTCTTTCTGCATGTTTGTACATAATATTCTGTCTTAAATTTTTGAAAAAAGAACTAGAAAATTGTGTTATAAATTGATGTCTTAATGTATTTAAAGAATAACGAGATAAATCTGTATTTTGATCTAAAATATCATCATTTAGATAAGAGTATCCCAATTTTAGACTCTGATTAAAATCGTTTAATTTAAAAAGATATGTAGCATCTAACTCTAAACCTTTTGTATTTACTTCTGCAATATTTGTTGCTGTAAAAACACCTGTTGCAGTATCTGGTCTTATAAAATCTATTAAATTATCTGAATCTCTATTAAAAACTGCAAACGTTGCAAAAAAGTTTGAACTATTAAATTTGATACCTACTTCTTGTGCAAATGCACTTTCTGGCTCTAAATCTGGATTACCAGAAGTTGCAGGATCTGAATAATACAAATCTGTATATGTTGGTACTCTGTAAGTATAGCCAACATTACCATATGCTTTAAAATTATCAGAAATTTGAATTCCTAAATCTAAACCAGGGAATGCATTAAAATCGAAATCAGAGAAATAAGTTACAGCAACACCTGGAGTTACATCTATATTATCACCAATTTTAAATCTGTGTTCTAAAAAAAAGTTAGCTAAAGTTCTGTTTCTATCACCTAAATTATTACTACTAATAGAAAAACGAGAAACATCTATACCAAAACCTGTTATTCCTAAATCTGAAATAAAAGAAACGTTTGTTTCTACGCCAATTTTATTAGTTGTATGTAAATTTCTAAAAAAACTTGGATCATCTCTTTTTAATAAAAAAATATCTTGACCTCTTCTCCAATAAATTCTTGGTTTAATTTTAAAATTCCCAGTATTGAAAGTAGTTGAAATACCAACTAAACTATTCTGAGTTTCTTCATACTCATTCCAAGCAGGATTTGTAGTATAAAAATTTTCTGCTCCAAATTTCTTATCAAAAAATGTGGCAATTAATTCTATAGGTTGTCTGTTTTTATTAAAAACTCCTTTTAAGAAATAATTATAATTATTATAATCTGAATTATTTCTGTAACCATCAGAAGTCAAAGCACCTACATGTGCAATAAAAGATGAATTATTGAATTCTTTACCCACAGTTACAGAACCATTTAACTGACCAAAAGAACCTGCTTCAACATTTGCTGAAACTGTATTTTCTAAATTCTTTTTGGTAACAATATTTATGGCACCTGTAAAGGCATTTTGTCCAAAAACTCTTGCTGCTGGCCCTTTTATAATTTCAATTCTTTCTATAACTTCAATTGGTAAAGCAGCATTTAATGTGTGATGTCCAGTTTGTGCATCATCCATTTTAATACCATCAATTAAAAGTAAGGTTTGGTCAAAACCACCTCCTCTAATATACAAATCTGCTTGGCTACCTGCTGTACCTCTTCTTCTAACATCTACACCAGCCACTAATTGTAAAAGATCTGCAACATTGGTAGCTGCACTATTTGCAATGTCTTTACTTGTTACAATATTTATAGTTCTAGAATCTTCTTTAAAAGGTAAATCTATCCTAGTTGATGTAATGACAACCTCTTTCAAAGTATCTTTCTGCACAGTATTAGATTGCGCATTTAATAAAGTTGAGCTTAATAAAACAGCGAATAATAATGTAAATTTAATTTTCATAAATAGTGATTTAAATAGGCTGCAAAAGTCGTAACTTTATAAGCGCAGAAAATAGTCCGGTTTTTAAATGACAGATAGTCCAGTTTTAACAATCATTCAGAAAAATATCACTTTTGAAACTTCAAAAACGCAAGCAATTTATATTCAGGCTGCACAAGGATTTGTAAGTCTGTTTCAAAGAAAAATCATCTTAGAAAAAACAAAATTACCTGGCACAAGAGCCATTGCAAAAATATTATCTATTCATAGAAATACAGCTGTTGCTATTTATGATGAATTAGCATCACAAGGTTGGGTAGAAATAAAACCAAATAAAGGGACTTTTGTTGCTGTTAGAAAATTAAATTCTACCAAAAAAAAGAAAGTAATTAAACAAAATAAACCTTATAGTTATGCAAGCACAACAGGTTTTACATTTCAAAAATCTTTTCATTTAGCATCTACTGTACAATTAACTGATGCCAATTATTCAGTAAATGATGGCAAACCAGATTTACGATTACACCCTGTAAATCAATTTACAAGATGGTATAGTGCAGCCATGAAACGTAAAACTTTAATCAAAAAATGGAACAGACCACAAGAAGCATCACTTTCTATGTTTCAAACGCAATTGTGTAACTATTTAAATGCCACAAGAGGTTTACATGTTAGCCCAAAAAACTTAATTAGCACCAGAAGTACAGAAATGAGCTTATACATTGTTTCTCAACTTTTAATACAAAAAAATGATGTTGTTTTAGTGGGTAGTTTAAGTAATTATGCTTCTAATATGATTTTTCAGCAAGTGGGTGCTCAACTTATTACAATTCCTGTTGATGATGAAGGTTTGGATGTAGATTTTATTAGAAAAAATTTCATCAAAAATAGTATTAGATGTGTGTATGTTTGCGCTCATAGAGATTACCCAACCACTATAACTTTAAGTCAAAAACGAAGAGCAACTTTATTAAAATTAGCCAAAGAATTTGGATTTGCAATTATTGAAGATGATTTTGACTACGATTTTCAATTTGAAGGTTCTCCAGTTTTACCTATGGCAAATTCAGATGAAAATGGAATGGTAATTTACTTAGGAAAATTAGGACAATCTTTATTTCCGAGTTTTCAAATAGGGTTTGTAATTGCACCAGAAAATTTAATTCAAGAAGCAAAAAATTATTTATATTTATTAGATGAACAAGGAGATTTAATTCAGCAGCAAATGTTATCTGAATTGATAAACGAAGGTGAAATTTATAGATTGATGAAAAAAAACATCGTAATTTACAAAGAGAGAAGAGATTATTTGCATCAACTTTTAAGAACAAATTTTGATAAAATTGCAACTTGGAAAATACCTGAAGGTGGCTTGGCTATTTGGCTAACTTTTGAACCCAAAATACCTTTAGTAAAACTAGCAAAAGAAGCAGAAAAAAACAATCTATTTTTACCTAAAACTATACTTTATCAAAACAAAAATACTTGTGCAATTCGTTTTGGATTTGGACATTTAAATATTGATGAATTAAAAATTGTAATTCAAAAACTTAAGCTTACTTATAACAATGTAGTTGTAAATAAATTACAAAAATAACTCTTATTTCATTGAAAGTCCAAAAACACAATATTTCCTTTATTTCTCTAATCCTTTTTTCAAAACTTCTTGAATTCCCATTAAATTATCACTGAATTGCATCATTTGCGCCAATACTTGTGTCATTTCATTGGCATTCCCAAAGCCTTTTAACTTGTTATTTTTCACAAAGGTTGTCTTGATAGATTCCCAACGTTGTTTTTCATCCGAAGAAAGCAAACCACCCAATTCTTTATATTTCAATAAATTAGATTCTGCTGCACTTGTTAAGGTTTGCGATTCGTTTTCATAATGAGATAATAATAAAACTTCCAACTCCTTATGATTCATAATTGGTACAACTTTAGCCACCAATTTATTCATATCTCTATAAGATCCTTGCAATTTAAAATTAGGTTCTGTCCTGTTTTGGTCATCCATTGCTGCAGATTTTATGTAGGCAGCATTTACTTCCATCACTCGATCTCTAATAATAATTACTTTTTCTAAAACCGATATATAATCATTCAATTCCTGTTTTGTGTAATTTCCTTTTAGTTCGATTCCTTCTCTACTTCCTGTTTCAACAATTTTTATCAATTGATAAATATCATCAAAATGTGTATTAGAAATTTGGGCCAAAATAGGATTTGAAGTCATCGAATTTTCGATCAAACTCATTTTAAATAACGATGCTGTATCTCCAATAATATCACCTAAATTGTAGATATCTGCTCTGTTGGCTAACATATCTGGAATCTGAAATTTATCACCACTTTCTGTATATGGATTTCCAGCCATAATTACACAGAATTTTTTATCTCTAAAATCGTAGGTTTTTGGTTGCCCATTATAAACTCCTTCAATTTTACGAGTTCCATCTGCTAAAGAAATAAATTTCTGTAAAAATTCTGGATTACAATGCTGAATGTCATCTAAATATAACATCACATTATTCCCCATTTCAAAAGCTAAATTCAGTTTTTTTAATTCTTCACGAGCTGCAATATTTGTGGCAGACATTGGATCTACAGATGTAATTTCGTGACCAATTGCTGGTCCATTTATTTTCATAAAAACAAAACCCAATCTGTTTGCCAAATATTCCATCAAAGTAGTTTTTCCATAACCTGGAGGCGAAACTAGCAACAACATTCCCATTCTATCCGTTCGTTTATTGCTCCCAACACTTCCTAATTGTTTCGATAAATTATCACCAAACAATGGTAAATACACTTGGTCAATTAACTGATTTCTTACAAATGATGTTAAAACTCTTGGTAAAAATTCTTCTAACTTTAAAGCCTCTTTTAATTCTTCTGTAACATCGTGTTTTTCTTTTTTATATTGATGAAATCCAGGAATTTCAATTTTAGTAAAATGCGTTAATTGAGCTACAAATTGATGATAATCAAATACAAATTCTTGATTTTTGATTGATAAATGACTTCCAGATAAATCCGTAATTATTTCTTCTGCTTCAACATTTATGATGTTTTGCGCAGATTTATCTTCGTACAAAAACAAGCAAACAACCTCATAAATATAATCGACATCTTTTGCATGCGCAGAATTCACAAAGGATGAAACCCATTCTGTTGCAATATCAATTTTATACGATTCATCATTAAGCAACTTAATTTCAGATCTTAAATTATTGGCTTTGTTCTTATCACTTAAAACCTTAGTAAATTCTTCAAATAATGCAATTGCTTTTTGACTTACAGAAAAACTAGTTTCATCACTTAACTCATCAAATAAATAATTGGCAATTTCAAACTGACTCGTTTCTTGATATTCCTTAATATTTACTAAAGTTTCTACAAACGTTTTATGAATCGATTTTCCTAAATCTGTAATCAATTGAAAATGACTTTCGCTTTTTGGAAACACATTTAAAACTGCTGCAGATGCTTTTATTTTATCACTATAATACGTTCTTTTTTCTTCTGATAAACATTGCCAAAATAGCTGTGCAAAAGCCCTAACTTTAGGAGAATATTTCAACAAACCTAAAGAAGTTTCTTTCACAATAAAAGTCTTCAAAATTTTATACGCATCTAAATCGTGAACTCCTTTTGTATAGCCTTCTGTATAACTTTTAGAAGCAACAATTTTAACCAAATCCAACAATTTCTCATCAGTTAAATTATACAAATCTTCAATTGAATTTTCTTGTGTAATTCTGAACGCCAAATAAGAAGAACGATACACGTTTTCATTCTCGGAAACAAAAGATTGATTCCAATATTTCTCTGATTTTAATAAAACTTCGTTATCAATTTCTTGGTAAAAATCGGTTCCTGTTAAATGATAAGAAAGCGATTTGTCTTTATAAACAATCGTTAAATCTAAAACTTGTTTATTTACTCCAAATTTATGTTTCCCTAATTTGATGACATTTTCACCATCTTCGTATAAATCTTGTTTATCTTTTAATTTTCTTGTAGCATCTTCTTTGGCCGTTTTTAAGCCAGTTTCAATCATTTCTGCTTTTCCACCATCTTGTAAATCGTACAATTGTGTAATGATATCTCGCAGTTTATTAATCATTAAATCAGATGCGAAATAACCATTAATCTCATTTTGAAACTTAAAACTTTCCGCCTTTTTTACAACGCCGTTTAAAATTCTTTTAGCAGCTGTGTCTAAAGAAATTGCTTTTTTATTTCTGGCTTCGATTATACTACTTTTTCTAGCCTGAAAAGCATTGTAAACCTCTTCTCTTTTCTCTAAAATATCAGCAATAAAATTATCATAATCTGCAAATCTACCTTCTAAATCTTCTAATTGAATCGCTACTTTATTTAGCAATTCGTCGGTTTTTTCTGGTGTGGTTGCAATGTCTAAATAATTGACAATACTTTGATCTATCAACTTAATTTTAGAAGAAAAATCTGCACTTGCTTCTTCTGAACTTAACGACTTGATTTTATTTTTAATCCCTGCTTTTAATTGATTAATTGTTGAGAAAATCAACGAAATAGAATCAATAATTTTTGTAGAATGTGATGTATCTTCAATTTCTAAATTAGATACAATTTCTATCAGCAACTCCAAATCAGCCACAATTTGATTGACCTCTTTTTCTAATGCTTTTGCATCAATTACTTTGCTAATTTTTTCTAATGCTGTTTCTTTTTCAGCAACTCTTTTATTATAAGGCAATAATGCTTTTTCATCCAACAAAAAAGAAACACATCTTTGAGAAATTGTATCAGTTTGTTCCCCAATTTCAGTTTCTAATTCTACTAAATAATCAACATTTACATAACGCACTTCTTTGTACCCAATAATTTCGCCACGTAAAGTTCTTAATTGCGATAATGCTTGCACAAAATCATCAATAGATTTAAAAGATGTACTTTTTATTTTACTAAAAAAAGTGTTTGTTTTTCCTGCAATTTCTTCAGTAATTTTAGTAGCATTTTTACGAAGCTGTACAACTTTATCAAACTCATCAATTGCCGAATTTGCTGCCGAATTTATTTCTGCTAACGAAATTGATAATTCAAAGGTTTTTGGCTCATTAATCCAATAATAACTATCGGAAATATCCAAAGATATTTTGGCAATATCTTCATACAAACCATCGTAATTATCTTCTTTATTTAAAAGTGTAATTAACACCTGGCATTCAGCCATCGCTTTTACGATGTCTTTGTTCCCAACTTTATATAAAAAAGAATCTTTAAATTCTGATGGAATTTCTGCTCCTTGTGAAAATGGCGTTTGCCAAATCTGAATTACATGATGTCTTGTTTGATCTTCGTTGTCTTTAAAATAACACAATTCGCCGTTTTTCAAAAATGTAAATCCGTTACAAATAATAGGCGTTTTTACTTCTTGCTCAATTACATTGTAAGACATTAGCACATACAATCCTGTTGATTCTTGATAAAAAACATAGAAAAAATCTTCACCATTTTGCGATGCAATTTTATCTTGAAATTTTAAATCTTCTAATTGATTGTCAAAAATCTTAAAGGCTCCAGATTGCAAATAATATCCGTTAGAAAAAATAATTCCTTGATCATTTGGCAATAAAACAGCAGCGTCTTTAATCGTATTTATACGTTTAACTTCCTGTATTTTATGATTGTACACAAAATAACGAGACGCTTCTTGAAATGGTTTTATTTCTAAAACAATTAAATTTCCTAAATCTGCAAACCTGTAATTTCCATCGTCTAAAGTTTGGTCTGCGTGAATTACATTTTCATTATAAATTCCTTTGCCATCTTCTGTATTATTCTCAATTTTGATTGTTAAATCGCCACCAACAGTTTCAACAAAAACTTTATCTAAAATACTTATATGAGGATGTTTTCCATAAGAATGTGCATCTCTTGTAACCTCTTGCCATTGATATTCATGTTGATTTGGGAACTTAAATTCGTGTTCGCTTCTGTTATCAACATACGTTAAATTACTATCAGCAATCAACCATTTAAAGGTTTTAATATCGCTAACACTTTCACTTAATTGAAACACCATGTGCAAATAATTGCCAACAATCGCAAATTTGCTGAATATGGTATTTCTGTAATATTTATAAAGATTTGTAAAATCTAAAATGAAGGTTTCATTCTGAAAAATCGATAATCCTTTGTTTACAAATTGTTTTCCATCATAAGAATAGATGCTAAAAACATCGTCTAATTTTATTTCAGTTCTTAAGCCAAAATGGACGTTATAACCAAACAAAGTTACATCTCCAATAGTCACTAAATCTCTTGCAATACAGCTATTTTCTGTATTAATTCTATTGTTTGCAATCAGTTTAGTTTCTACGCTACCAAAAACTTTTGCACGTTCTTGGTTTAGTTGCCCAAGCCTATTTTGAAGTGCTTCTTTTTGTTTTTGAAGACGACTTTGAATAATTTCATACGTACCTTCCTCTAAAATATTATGTTGATTTTTCTCTTCTTTTTGCATTTGACTTTTTGGTGAATTTTATTGAAGAAATTACTTGAATTATTCAGTTTTATCCTGCAAGGTTTCAAAAACCTTGTAGGTATTTTAAAATACCACTTTCTTTTATTATCTAAATAATACCCACAAGGTCAAAACAAGATCTTGCAAGATGGGTTTTAAAATATTTTAAAGGTGTCGAATTCAACACCTTCAAAATTGAAGTTTAAATACCTACAAGGTCAAAAAAAAGACCTTGCAGGATATTTGGTAGGATTTAGATTATCCAAGTTTCTTATCACTCAAACCCAAACCTTTTGCTAAATTCATCAAGTTAGAAAACAAGTTGCTTTCATCATTATCGTTCGTTTTTGATTTTAAATCCATCAAAATACTGGCTACAGAAAGGTTTTTTAAATCTTCTGATGATACATTGTATTTCGTTGCAAAATCTCTCACTTTTTCTAACAAGTTTCCTTTTACATCATTACTACCTAAAATTGCATCTTTTACATCTTGAATGTTTTCAGAATGTTTTGTCAATCTATCAAAACCTTTTGCTTTGGTAATTTGTCCAATAATTTGGTCAAAAAACATTGTTTCTCCACCAACAATATCAATTTTCGCAGCTTTTAAAGCTTCTCCAATTACACTTGCTTGTGCATCTGCAATTTCTTTCTGAATATTAATTTCAGCCAAATCAACTTGCAATTCTTTGTTTAAACGCAATTTGAATTCTTCGTGTTCTTTTCCAACACCATCTAACTTTTTCATTGCGTTTGCTTTCTCTTCAATTCCTGCTGCATCTGCTAACGCTTTCTCTTTAATTACTGTTGCTTCAGCCATTCCTTGTTTCTGAATTGCTGCTGCTTTTGATTCAATTCCAATTGCTTCTGCTTTCGCTTTTTTCTCAATAATAATTGCTTCAACCAAACCTTCACGTTCGTGAGCATCTGCTTTTGCATGCATTACTTGTGCTTCAGACATTCCAATAACAGCCTCTTCTTTTGCTGTTGCTTCTGCTAAAATTTTACGTGCTTCTGCCTCTTTTTCACTCGCTTGTTTCTTCGCTAAAGCTTCAATATTAATTTCTTCTGCTTGTTGAATTGCTGCTTGTTTCTGTGCCTCTGCAGCTTTCGTAGTTTTAATTAATGCTTCTTCTGCATTTCCTTCTGCAATCGTAATTTTTACTTGTTTATCTCTATCTGCAGTTTTAAAAGCCTGAATATCTTTCATATTCTCTTGCTCTTGCACCACTCCTTTTTCTAAAACAACTCTGTCTCTAATTACATCTTGAATGTTCTTTTTCTCAACTTCTAAAACCTTCTCTTTTTCAATTTGCGCTAATGTTACAATTCGCTCTCTTTCAGTAGCTTCTAACATTCTATCTTTCTCAACTCTTTCTGTTTCTACAACTTCTGTACGTTGCTTATTTTTAGCAGCAACAATTACTTGACGTTGCATATTTTCTTCAGCAACTTGTAATTTTTCTTCAGTTGATATTCTTGCAGTTTCAGATTTTAAACGCTCTTCTTCTGCAACTTTTAAAACATTTGCTTCTTCACGAGATTTTATGTTTGATATTTCTCTTTTTTGCTGTTCTTCTTTTTCTGCTAATTGTTTATCTAATTCTAAAATTGCTTCACGTGCTTCAACATCTTGTTTTCTGATGGTTTTTTGTTCATCACGCATAATTAAATTCGACTTCACATTTTGAACCGCAGTTAATTCCGTAATTTTTTTAATTCCCTCAGAATCTAAAATATTATCTGGTTTTAAGAACGAAACTGGTGTTTGTTCTAAATAATCAATAGCACAATCCTCTAAAGTATATCCATTTAAATCGGTTCCAATAATATCTACAATTTCGTCTCTAAACTCTCTTCTAGACTCATATAATTCAATAAATTGAAATTTCTTTCCAACAGTTTTTAAAGCTTCAGAAAATTTTGCTTCAAACAAATCTTCTAACGTTTTTATGTCTGATGCTCTTGCACAACCAATAGTTTGTGCAACTTTTTTAATATATTCTACTTCATTATTTACACGAACAAAAAAGGCTACTTTAATATCTGCACGCATATTATCTTTACAAATAAGACCTTCGTTTCCTAAACGTTCAATTTGGATTTTCTTTACAGAAATATCCATAATTTCTACTTTATGAAAAACAGGAATTACATACATTCCTTTATCTGTAGCAACTTTTGTGCCTCCCATTCCAGTTTTTACCAAAGCTTGACCTTGAGGGATTTTCTTGTAAAACATTGCTATAATAGCAATAATAAGAACAATTAGAAATATTGCAACTCCAATAATAATTCCAATAAGTGGTGATAAACTTTCTGTCATAGTTTTTTAAAATTTAGTTAATTAGTTAGTTTTATATGATTGTGCGTAATAATAATTTTTGTCTGTACTTTGTTTGATGATTAAAATTGGATCTCTAAAATTAATTTGCTCACCATTTAACGATTTTACATAAATCGATAAAGGTGTTTTTTCCACAATAATTTCTGCAGAACCCATTTTATTTTCTTTGATAGTTGATAAACAAACCCCTCTTCTACCAATAATATCGATGGGTAAATCGCCATCTTTACTAAAATTTTTAAAGAAGCTTTTAAAAGGCATTGTAAATATTTTATTGATAAATAATGAGGGTATAAATGCCAACAACATTATTAAAACACCAAAAGAATTATCATAACTATTGGTAATCGTAGTTGTTACAGTTGTAATTGCCCACCAAATAAAAATCCAACAAGTAAAAGCAAACATAAAAGGCAAGCCAACAAAGTTGAAATACACTAAAAATACTTGCCACCATTTTAACGGTTTTCTTCTTTTGCCAACAATGTGTTCTTTTTCAATTTGAGTATTCGAAATATCTTCAAAATCTAAATTTCCACCTTCAATACTTGTATCAAAATCTGCATCAATGTCCACATCTATATCCACATCAAAATCGATGTCGAAATCTGCTCCAGAAATCACAGTAACAATCCAATACAAGATCAGAATCAGCATTAAAATGGTTAATGTGATGTTTACTTGAGAAAATAATATGTCAGTTAGTGTATTCAATATTATGATTTTTAATCGTTAGTAAAACCTAGTTTTTCTTTTAATTTTAATAATTCGTTATTTGCTTTATCTTGTGTAAAATCGATGGCTTTATCAATTTCAGAATCTAAAGAAAAGTTAGAATTCGGACTTTCTCCATAAGCTTCAGCCAAAGCTTCTTCTTGCATTACTTTATCTTTCATTCTTTCTAGCATCGAAACTGTACTAAAAGCATCAATATCTGCCATTTGTTTGTTCAATTTTTGAGTTGCATTCGAAACTTTAACACGTGCTTTTAAAGTTTTCAATTCATTTTGCCATTTGTTGATGCTTTTTTTTATTTCAGCAACATTGGTCTCTAATTGATTCACAGAAGTTTCAAATTGATTCGCTTCTTCTTTAGCACTATTTGCTAATTTACTCGATTTTTCTTTTTCTACTAAAGCTTCTTTTGCTAACTTTTCTGCAGCTTCCATTTCCAACTCTCCTTTTTTAGCTTTTGTTAATAATAACATCGCTTTTTCTTGGTAATTTTCTATTTTAGCTACAAATTCTTCGTGTTCATTTTTTGCCCTAATTGACAACGCTTTTACTTGCGCCAAAGATTCTAAAGCATCTTCTAATTCTACTTTTAAATCTCTAATTCCTTGCTCTGTAAGCCTAATTGGATCTTCCATATTATCCAAAGCAGCATTCGCTTCAGCCTGACCCATTTTGAATAATCGTTTAAAAAAATTCATAATTTTTAATATTTTGAAAAATTTATAATTTGATCTGAATATTCGCTCAACAATAAGCTTAACGAATTTAATGAAGCTTCTAATTCATTCAAATCCAGATTTTGTATTTGTAAAGTATCTCTAAAAATTACCTTTTGCCCAGTTTCATCTAACACAAATGCTCCATGAATAATATCCCTGTTTTTTATCAGTAATTTTTTAAAAACTTCTTCGTTTTTATTTTTGATGTTAAAAATATGTTGCTCCATAATTAACATTGGTGGTGCAATTCCTAAAATCAAATTTTTAATTCCTTCACTTTCTTTGCTAATCATTAAAATACCATCTTCTTCGTTTTCATAAGTGATATTAAAATCAAGTTGCAATAAGTAATTTTTTATTTTTGTGTTGTAATTTTTCATAGTAGAATGCACTGTTGTTTTGAGGATTAATTTTATTTAAACACACAACATTCAATATTACAAAAAGTTACATAAAGTCGCTACAAGTTTTGACACAAAAAAGGCGATACTTGTTATTAGTAAAATCATAGTTTAAAGTTTTAGTTGGTTAAAAACTGCTAATTATATTAGTTTTTATTCTTATATTGATAAAAATAATGAAATAAAACTATTAAAATTAGCATAATTAAAAACAATTAGCTAATATTGTTAGCGTAAATATACAATTAAATTTCAATATTGCAAATAAAATTAGCAAAATATGTCGTTTTTCGGAAAAAATATTAAAAAAATAAGAACCGTAAAAGGATTAAGTCAAGCTGCTTTCGCAGAACTTTTTGGCTTAAAGCGTGCTACTTTGGGCGCTTACGAAGAACACAGAAGTGAACCGAAAATTGAAACCATTATTAAAATTGCTAACCATTTTAGCATAAAAATTGACACTTTACTAACAAATGATATTACTGTTAATGAATTATTGCAGTTTAAAGAGAATTTAACCATTTCTTCAGACGATGTACAAAAAGAGCTTTTTGCAAAAGTACCTTGCATCACAGAAAACAATAGTTCAGATTATTTAGCTCATTTTAAAAATGACATATTTATTGATGAATTACCCAATCTTACAATTCCAATAAATACAAGCAAAATTTTTAGAGCTTTTACAGTTTCTAATTTAGAAATGACCAATCAAGACAAAGGTTTTTACCCAAAAGATATTGTAATTGGCGAGCAAACTCCAACAAACATTATCAAAAAACTTACAAATGGAACTTTGGTTTTTGCTATTATTGATCACAAAATTTTATTCAGAAGATTATACACCACAAATAATAACGTGATTTTTAGAGCCGATCATAAAAATATTGAAGATGAAATCTATAAAATTTCTGATGTAAAAGAATTATGGAGAATTCGTTATGTTTTCTGCAAACGTATTCCTGAATTCTCAACTTCTTTTGAAGATAAGTTACTAACTATGGAAAAAGTGATTTTAGAAATGAAATCGAAATTTGAGTAAATAATTAACTACAATTATTCATTAGAAGATTAGCTATTTTTGCTACTACTGAAATTAAATCAGCATTAAAACAGACCTTAATTATGAACGATAATTTTAAAATTTTAGCGGTTTTTAACTATTCTACAGAAGCTCATGTTACAAAATCGAGATTAGATTCAGATGGTTTTGAAACCATGTTAATGGACGAAACTACAATTGATACAGATCCTTTAGTTAGCAATGCAATTGGAGGTGTAAAATTATTAGTTCATAAAAAAGATTTCGAAAAAGCGGCTCTTGTCTATAATGAAATAAGAACCTATCAAAAAGATGATGAAGGAAATGAGATTTCTTGTCCAAATTGTAAATCTAACAGAATTTTAGTGGCACAAGCACAAAGAAAAAATATATTCTATATGTTGTTTCCTTTTTTCGAAAAAACGAGACATATTTGCAACGATTGTAAAACAATTTTTTAATGCAGAAAAAATATTTTATTACAGGAATTTCTACAGAAGTTGGCAAAACAGTTGTTGCTGCAATTGTTCCTGAAGCTTTAGAAGCCGATTATTGGAAACCAATTCAAGCTGGCGAATTAGAAAACTCTGATACACATAAAGTAGAACGTTTTATCAGTAATAAAAAACAGTTTTTTATAAAAAAAAGGTGTTGAAGTCGCTATTATTTTTTCTGGTGATGAACATAAAACTACAGAAAGTATCATTCAAAAAATGACTAATGTTAAGATTTTAGGGAGAATTGAAGAAGAACCTTATTTTGATAAAAATGTGATTAAAGAATATGCTGATAAATTTAAAGAATTATTGTAATTTGCAGGTATGATGACAATTTCTGAAAACCTTACTTTTTTTACCCCAGATGCTACTTCTAAAAATTTAGCAACTTTGATAGATTGTGGCATTTCTGCTGGTTTTCCATCAGTAACAGAAGATATTGAAGGAGAAAAAATTTCTTTAGATGATGCACTCATCAAAAATAAAGACACTACTTTTTACGCAAAAGTTAAAGGACAATCGATGATTAATGCTGGTTTAAATCACGATGATTTACTAGTAATTGACAGAAGTTTAGAGGCTACAGATAAAAAGATTGCAGTTTGTTATATTGATGGAGAATTTACTGTAAAAAGACTTCGTGTTCAAAATAACGAAATTTGGTTACAGCCAGAAAATCCTAATTATCCTATTATCAATATTACAGAAGATAACGATTTTATGATTTGGGGAATTGTAACAAATGTGATTAAAAAAGTATAAAAATCAATCAAATTTAATATTTTAACAACAAAAAACTGAAACAATTTCAGCTCAAAAACTATGGAAAACACTTTTGAAAACAAAACCTTATTAATTGAATCTACAGACGAAGTTCGTGTAGCATTTTATAAAAAAACATACGCTCACGTTGCTGGTGGCGTTTTATTATTTGTACTTTTTGAATATTTATTATTGCAAAGTGACACGATTGTAGAATTTATGTTATCGATGACAGATGGCTGGAGATGGCTTGTAATGTTGGGTGGTTTTATGTTGATTACGAGTTATGCAGAAAGCACGGTTTTAAAAACTGCCGATAAAAATATACAATATATGGCGTATGCTTTATATGTTTTTGCGCAGGCATTAATATTCGTTCCACTTTTGGCAATTGCAATGTATTATACTGAAAGTGTAGATTTAATTCAACAAGCAGCAATTGTAACTTTAGCTTTATTTGTAGGAATTTCAAGCATTGTTTTTATCACAAAAAAAGATTTTTCTTTTATAAAAACTGGGCTAACAATTGGCTTTTTTATTGCAATGGGCTTAATTGTAGCTGGTACTCTATTTGGTTTTAATTTAGGCTTATGGTTTTCTGTTGGAATGTGTTTATTGGCTGGAGGTTCTATTTTATACCAAACCACTAACTTGGTAAACAAATACGGAACAGAAGATTATATTCCTGCTTCTTTAGGTTTATTTGCTTCTTTAATGTTACTATTTTGGTATGTTTTGCAAATCTTTATGTCTAGAGATTAACAAGAGATTAAATTGTAAATACAAAAATATTTAGGAAATCAGGAGTTCATCACTTCTGATTTTTTTTTGTTCATCAAATAAATTCTTAATATTTTATTTGATTTTCACTTTTTCTACTCTTCTATTTAAATCTAAATTATAGATGCTATCTTCTGCATAAAATTCATAAAGCAAATAAGAATACAATCTAAATAAAACAAAAAATAGCGAAACTACTTTTATAACTCTTGCTTCAATTCCCTCAAGAAAAAAGAAACCTACAACTCCTAAAATTAGGGCGAATAACGTAAATATGGTGTTTAATGTTTTCATGATAATAATTTTTATACAAAGATAGCTTCCACACTAACTTTTAATTTTACATCATTTTTGAAAATTGTTATAGAATTACTGAAATCAAAGACCATTTTTTTTTCAACATTAAATATTACTCTTTTTAAATATTTTATTATTGTTTTTCGATAATTTTTATATATTTACATTTTAAATACTAAAAATAATTTTTGATGAAAACAGCTAATATTTTAAAAGTAATGCACATTCTTTCTTGGATTGTCTTTACAGGATTGTGTATAAAAACAGGCGCTATTTTAATATCTTATTTAGTAAGTATTGGAAATCCTGAAGCAACAAAAGACTTATATGCTGGTTTAAATTTATCTGAATATTACAATCTTAGTTTCACACAATACACATTTATTGTGAGTTACAAAATTGCTTTGTTTGCTACAGAAGCATACATTGCTTTATTAGTTACTAAATTATTAAAAGCATTAAATTTAGAAAAGCCATTTAATATTGAAGTTCAAAAATTGATGCAAAATATTAGTTATAGTATTTTTAATTTATGGATTCTTGCAATGCTACACAATACTCACATTCAATACACAGGAAAAAAGTATGGTTTTTCTATGGATTTATTCTCTAGCGATTTTCTCTTTTTAGCAGGTGTCATTTTCATTTTTGCACAGATTGTAAAAAGAGGAATTGAAATTCAATCAGAAAACGATTTAACAATATAATATGTCAATCATTGTAAATCTTGATGTAATGCTTGCCAAACGCAAAATGCGAAGTAAAGAATTAGCAGAAATTATTGGCATTACCACTGCAAACTTATCCATCTTAAAATCTGGGAAAGCAAAAGCGGTTCGTTTTTCTACTTTGGAAGCAATTTGCAAAGCTCTAGATTGTCAACCTTCAGATATTTTGGAATATCAAAAAGACTAAAAACAAAAAACTCCGAATTAAAATTCGGAGTTTTTATAATTTAAAGACTTGTATAAAAAATATTCACCTTCCAACAGTGAAAACCCCTTCCCTTTGGGAAGGTTAGGATGGGCTTTTCTCTTTAATTCTGTGGCTCATCTAAATTCATATACATGAAGTCTACATCTGTAGCTTCTTTGCCTAACAAATACTTACTAAAATGATCTGCTCTTAACCAGAAAGAATATTCAGTCATGCTACCAAAACCATGTCTTTGTCCTGGCATTGTCATAAACTTAAAACGTTTGTGCGCTTTAATTAATTCGTTTGCCATTCTTATAGTTCCTGCAGGATGCACGTTATTATCCATATCTCCATGAATCAACATTAAATGTCCTTTTAAGTTTTTTGCTAAAGATTGGTTGTCATCAATTTTATATTTATGAGAAATTTTTCCTTTTTCATCAATTTCCTCTTTTACTCCATGATGTGTTTCACTCCACCAAGAATTGTACACATTATTATCGTGATTTCCTGCAGATGATACTGCTGCTTTAAAGAAATCTGGATACACCAACATTGCTGCTGTAGACATAAATCCTCCTCCAGAATGACCGTAAATCCCTACTTTTTCAATATCGATAAATTTATGTTTGTTTGCCAATTGTTGTGCAACATACTTTTTATCAGCCAAACCATAATCACGTAAATTTCCATATCCATAATTGTGATACCATTTAGATCTATCAGGATGTCCTCCTCTATTTCCTAAAGTAATTACCACAAAACCAACTTGCGCCATTCTATCTACTCTATCCATTCTGTAAGAAAAAGATTTGTTTACAGCTTCTGTTTGTGGTCCTGGATACACATATTCTAAAAGCGGATATACTTTTGTAGAATCCATATCGAAAGGTGTGTACATTACTCCATATAAATCTGTAATTCCATCATCTGCTTTTACTTTAAAAGTTTCTGGAAATTTATACCCAGAAGCAAATAATTGCGATAAATCTGCAGTTTCTAAATCCATAACTTTTCGTCCATTTACGTCTCTAACTTCCGATTTTGGAACGGTATTTACACGTGAATAATTACTTACAAAATATTGATTAGAATCGGACATGTTTGTAGTTGCTGTAAAATCGCCAGCATCTAAAGAACGCATTCCAGATCCATTCAAATTTATTTTATAGGTATGTAAATAATATGGATCTTGGTTTTTATCAACTCCATTTGCAGTAAAATACAATGTTCTGCTTTTCTCATCCAAACCTTCAAAACCATTTACATGATAATCGCCTTCCGTAATTTGATTTTTTAGATTCCCATCTGCATCATATAAATAAAAATGTGCCCAACCATCTCTTTCTGCCCAATGCAAAATTTCTGTTTCATTGTTGAATAAAATTAAAGGTCTAGACTCTATATACGTATTAAAACGCTCTTCAATGATTGTTTTATATTCACCAGTATTAATGTCTGCAACATGTACATCAAACTTTTTACGATCTCTAGAAATTGTACTGAAATATATTTTTCCTTTTTTTGATAAAAGTAAAGTTGGTGTAAAATCATCATCATAACTAGACTTTTTTCTTGGTGCTCTATACACAGAAAGACTTTGCTGTTTCATCGTATCTAAAGGAACCAATACATGCTTTTTTGATGGAATATCAAAAATCATTAATTCAGATTTGTAAAATTCTTTTTCTCCTGGCATGTGATACTTATAAGTTTCTAAGGTTGGTCTTTTCTTACCTGTAGAATTAATTACCCATAAATCTTTAATATGTCTAGAATCTGATTTTTGAAAAACAAACTTTTTAGAATCGTGAGACCAAGTTCCCCAAACACCACTTCTTTTGTCTTTATTTTTTTCTTTATCTTCATTATCTCCTCTAGAATTACCTCCATAACCAAAATTTTCTTCACCATCTTTAGTCCATTGGTTTTCTACAACTGTACTATCTTTTTCATCTTTAATAAACTTTTTAAAGTTTATTTTATCCATCCAATACATATTAAAATTTTTAGAATACAAAACGATAGAACTATCTGGAGCTACATTTGCCCAACGTTTCCATGGTTGTTTTTCTTCTTTTTTTGTATTGATGATTGTTAAACCATTTCCACCTAATCTATATTCTAAATAGTAGGTTTTCTTTTCCATTTTCGGCTTTTTCTTTTTAGCCTTTTTTGTAGATGTAGAATCTTTCTCTACCTCTTTTTTATCCTCTTTTTCATCTTCTTCTACCTCAACTTCTTCTGTAGAAGTAACTCTAAAACGAAATGCATTTTCTGCTTCATTAAATTTTATATCTAAACGTGGCAAATGTTTTGCATCATATGGATCTTTGGTAATTTCCGTTAACCATTTTGCCATTTTAACATTGTCAAATAAAAGTGCTTTCGATTTTTTATCAACATCTACAATGTAGTGATTTGAACCTTCTGATGTTTTATAGGCATACCAAAAACGGTTTCCCTTTTTTAACCAATGTGGATTTACATCAGTTGAATGAACCATTTTTGCTAAGTTTTTTGGCGAGTATTTTGCAGCCTGCCTGTAGTTTGGTTCTGGTGTTTCTTGGGCAGAAATTACTGATACAGTAAATAAAAACACAAGAAATAAGATAATTTTTTTCATTTGTAATGCTTGTTTAGTTTGAATTAAAAGCTAAAGTTCTTTAAAACAATTAACATCACAAATTATAAACTAAATTTTTGTTAAAACATTAACACTTTTTAACATTAGTTCAAATTACGCTTTTCAATAAAAAAACGTTTTAATAATTGAGAACAATCGTTTTGTAAAACACCTGCCACAACTTTTGTCTTAGGATGTAAGGTTGTTTTTAAGTTAACGAAACCTCTTTCTTGCTCAGATGCTCCATATACAATTTTATCTAACTGTGTCCAATAACTGGCACCAGCACACATTTGACAAGGCTCTAAAGTAACATACAAAACACATTCTTTTAGATATTTACCGCCCAAAAAATCTGATGCTGCAGTAAAAGCTTGCATTTCTGCGTGTGCAGTAACATCGTTTAAAGTTTCAGTTAAATTGTGTGCTCTTGCAATAATTTTACCTTTAAAAACAATCACAGCTCCTACAGGAATTTCTCCTTTATCAAAAGCCATTTCTGCTTCTTGAAAAGCTTTTTTCATAAAATAAACATCGTCAAAAGGCTGTATCATTTCTAAATAATTAAGTTTTCAATATTACAAAATCTTTTTTGATGACTAAAATTGTATTTTTGCAATCGAATGAAAAATTTGTTAGACAACATATCAAACCCAGAAGATTTAAGAAAATTAAATCCTGAACAATTACCACAATTGGCAAAAGAATTGCGCAATTTTATTATTGATATTGTATCAACAAAAGAAGGCCATTTAGGAGCAAGTTTAGGAGTTGTAGAACTTACAATTGCGCTCCATTATTTGTTTAATACTCCAAAAGATTTATTAGTTTGGGATGTTGGCCATCAAGCATATGGTCATAAAATTTTAACGGGCAGAAAAGACGTTTTTCATACTAATAGACAATTTAAAGGTATTGCTGGTTTCCCTTCAAGAAAAGAAAGTGAATTTGATGCATTTGGAGTTGGACATTCTTCAACTTCTATTTCTGCAGCTTTAGGAATGGCAATAGCATCTAACTTAAAAGGCGACACAGAAAAACATCATATTGCAATTATTGGTGATGCTTCTATTGCAAGTGGAATGGCTTTTGAAGCGTTGAATCACGCAGGTGTTTCTAAGGCAAATTTGCTCATTATTTTAAATGATAATGCCATTGGTATTGATCCATCTGTGGGTGCTTTAAAAGAGTATTTAACAAAAGTTAAAACTGATAAAAAATTAGCAGCTCAAAATAATATTATTAAAGCTTTAAACTTCGATTATTCTGGTCCTATTGATGGTCATGATTTAGAAAAAGTATTATCAGAATTAAAAAGATTAAAATCAGTAAAAGGTCCTAAGTTCTTGCATGTAATTACCATAAAAGGTAAAGGTTTACAAAAAGCTGAAGAAGACCAAGTTACATATCATGCTCCTGGAAAGTTTGATAAAATTTCTGGCGAAAGAATTAAAACAGCAGAAAGCATATACACAAAATATCAAGATGTTTTTGGACAAACCATTGTAGAATTAGCAAAACAAAACGACAAAATTGTGGCAATTACGCCTGCAATGTTAACAGGTAGTTCTTTAAAATTGATGTTAAAAGAATTCCCAAATAGAACTTTTGATGTTGGTATTGCAGAACAACATGCTGTTACTTTGGCTGGAGGAATGGCTACTCAAGGTTTAATTCCTTTTTGCAATATCTATTCTACATTTTTACAACGTGCTTATGATCAAGTGATTCATGATATTGCATTACAAAATTTACCTGTAATATTTTGTTTGGATAGAGCAGGTTTGGTTGGCGAAGATGGTGCAACACATCATGGAGTTTTTGATCTTGCTTTTTTAAGATGTATTCCAAACCTCATTATTTTTGCTCCAAGAAATGAAATTGAATTACGCAACATTTTATATACAGCTCAATTAGGTTTACAAAATCCGATTGCAATTCGGTATCCAAGAGGATATGGAAATAGTATTGATTGGAAAAAACCTTTTCAAAAAATAGCAATTGGCAAAGGAATTTGTTTAAAAAAGGGAAAAAGTATCGCAGTTTTATCTGTTGGAACCAATGCAAAAAATATTGAAGAAGCCATTCTTTTATCCGAAAATAAAAAGGAAATTGCTCATTATGATTTACGTTTTATAAAACCTTTGGATGAAAAATTATTAGAAGAAATTTTTGAGCATCATCAAAAAATAATAACAATTGAAGATGGTGTAATTATTGGTGGTTTTGGTAGTAGTATTTTAGAATTTGCAGCTCAAAGAAATTATAAAAACAAGATAAAAGTTTTAGGAATTCCTGATACTTTTATTGAGCATGGAAATGTTATGGAACTTCAAAAAGAGATTGGTTTAGATGTAAATAGTTTGGTTAAAATATTTTCTAAAATATAAAAAAGACGCTGATAAAGCGTCTTTTTTTTGTATTTAATTCTTAAGAAAAATTAATTTTTAGTGATTAGATTTAGACATTGGCACATCATCTAAAGAAATTTTTCTCTTTACTTTATATTTTGCATACTTCATCTTATTATCTACTTTATAAGATAAAACAACTTCAAAAGGCTCTAATTCAAAAGGAAAACTTTCATCGATTGTGGAGTTTTTTTCTGGTACACTTCCTTGTATTCCATAAGGATTTGCAACCTCCTTCATTACTATGAAATTGCCTCGAAAATAAAAACCTACTAATTCTATAGTTGCTTTATCAAATTCTTTAAAATTCAAAGTAACTTTTATAGATGATGAACCTTCTGCAATTGCAGGTGGAATTATCACATAAAAACCTTCATCAAGTTTAATATCATTTGTTTTTTCCAATTTAAAATCTTGAGATTTACAACTGAATAAAAAAAGTAAAGACATAAATAATATTGAATATTTCATAGACTAGTTTTTAACAAATTTTCTAGAAGTAGAAATATTATCATGTTTTAAGTTTACAATATAAATTCCTTTATTTAAAGTAGATACATCAATTGATTTGTTGTTTAAATTTCCTTTTTTGACTTGCTTTCCATTGATGTCGTAAATTGAAAACTTGGTAGTATTATCCATTTCAAAATCATTCGTTGCAAAACGTAATTCAAATTGAGCTGGGTTTGGATACATTGCCATTTTTACACCATCAATAGTATTTGTTTCTAAAGACAAAGCACTATTTAAATTAGTTTCATACATTCCATTTCCGTGAGTTCCAACAAGCAATATATTATCTGAAGATCTATAAACTAAACCACTAACCACAGGAATACCCATTACACTTCCACCTTCTAAAGTCCAATCTGTAGTTTCAGGATTATCAGATCTATATAAACCTCTTGCTGTACCTACATAATAATTTATATTACCACCAACTAAAACAATTGCTGCTGCTCTAATAGAGTGAGCATCTAAATTACGCTCTACCTCAGACCATGTTGGTGAAGCAGAAGTAGCATTTGCTGTTATAAATATATTTTTAACATCATTACCATAACTTGCATAAGTAATCATAACAATATCTGGATTTGTAGGATGTACAGAAATATCTGATGTATATTGTCCAGTGTTTGGATCTACTGCACTTGTAGGAACTGCTGCAGGAGTAATTTTTATCATTGAGGTTAAATCTGCAACACCTTGAGGATCTTTTAATCTAAATATATTACCTCCTCTACCTCCAATATATAAATAACTTGCTGCTGCACTATAATTTCCTTTAGTTGTTTCAAATGTAGTAATTCTTTCCGCAAAAGGTAATCCTCCAATAAGTGTCCAAGAATCCTTATCTACAGTTGTAGCATCATTTGTTCTTAAAACTCTATGGTTACTTGCATAATAAAGAGTAGATGGGCTAACTGGATCTAAATGAAAATACGTAACAAACTGACTTGGGTAATTTACAGGATTATCTGAACTATCATAACTTTCAACAGGTGTAATATCTGCTGTAAGTTGTGTTTGATCTCCTCTTAAAGTTCTACCATTTTGTGTGCTAGCGTAAATGATATAATCATTTGGTCCAGTTCTAGTTTTCGTTATTGCTACAGCTGCACCATCTCCGCCAAAATAACTCCCCATTAAAGAACTATTTGAGTTACCAGAATTAATACCACCTATTGTAGTTCCATTATCTTGTGCACCTCCAATAACAAAATCGTTATTTGCTACATTTGTCATATTTACATGATAATATTGATATGTCAAATAATTATTATTTAAATTTTGCCATATTGTAAAGGGAGCATTTATATTAATTGTTCTATGAATTCCACCATCTGTTCCAGTATATAACGTATTTGCATTACTAGTACTCCACTCCAAAGCATGAACGTCTGGATGATGATTTACACCTCCTTCATTATATATTGCATACGTACCTGGACCTCTATAACCTCCAATTCTAGAGAACATAGCATCTGTAGTTATATTTGCTATTTTATAAATATTTGTACCTCCAATAACTAAAAAATTAGGATTATCTGGTTTTACAGATACTACCAAATCATAACCTCCTTGAATTGAAAAAGGGTCATTACCATCACTATCTGAATCTGGTTCATCAGGTAGTTTTGAACTATAATCCACCCAAGTATTTGTAACTAAATTATATTGCCATAAATCTGCCTCAGAATTCCTGTTAATACTACTATTATTCGTTCCATTATCATATAGTACATATAATAAATTCTCGTTTGAAGGAGCAAGTGCCATTGTTATTCTTCTTGCAGGTTTCCAATCTGGAGAAGTAGGATTAATTTGTGTCCAAGCACCTGTTCCTGTTAAAGATGTCCATACTCCTTTATCTTCATTAGGAGCACTTCCATCTATTGCTGCATAAACTCTCCCTAAAGCTGTAATCTCAATATCTGTCCAACCCAATCCATTATCAGATATTTCTAATTCTATAGATGGACCTCTACCTCCTAATCGATATACTTTACCTCTAGTACCTACATATAACTCCCCAGAAATCGGATGAACTTCTAAATCTGCAACATAATCGAAAAAATTATCAAAAACTTGAAAGCTTCCGTTTGCGGTTTCCGGAATTTGTTGCCATGTTAAACCATTATCTGTAGATTTCCACACCCCATTTCCATTATATGTTTCTAGTAAACTAGCACTATTACCACTAATTTCTCCTGTTCCATAATACCAAATGTTTTGGAAACCTACTCTTGGGTCTTGAGCAATTGAAGTTACATTATGAATTTCATCAAAAGGAGAAACTTTAGTCCAGTTAGCTCCAGCATTTGTTGATCTAAAAACACCACTACTTACACCACCTGCTATTAAAGTGTTTCCTGTAGGGTCAGAAATATCTACTTTTATAGAGCGAGTTCTACCTCCCAAATTAGAAGGACCTCTACTTATGTATGAATTCGTAGCAACTTTAGATGCAAAATTATTTTGTTTTTCTATTAAAGCATTTTCTAATTCTATATTCTTTTCTATCCTTGGTATTATATTTGTAAAAGGCTCCTTTTGCATATTAAAGTCGTGCAATAATCTTTCTCTGGAAGCATCAGCTTTTTCATCCATAGTCTTTTTTACTTTTTTAGGAGCATTAAGACTTTGACTTTCTTGTTTTTCTGTTGTTGAATTACATGAAATAATTAAGCTTGAAACTAAAAAAAGCTTAAAGATATAGTAGTGTTTTTTCATATTTTGTTATTTATTTTAAAGGATATTACCTAATATTTTTCTTTGTAAACGAATTGCATAACTATCTGACATTCTAGCAACATAGGTACAAACTGCCATTATTCTGTCATATTCACTCTCTGAAAAACATACGTATTCTTGAGGCATTAAATTTACTAATAAGTTATCAAAGTTACTATTAATATTATAAAATTTATTATTGATAGCTGTTGTAAACACCTCTAATAAATCTGCTATTACTCTATAACCAGCTACTTCTTTTTCAATTACTTCTTTACTTTTATATATTTTTTCGATGCTTATTTTAATAATGTCGTTAATCTGTGCCTCATACTTACATTTTTCTAGCAAAGATTTACTAAAACTTCCATTTAAAATAGCTTCTTCATTGGTAAGAAAAATAGTTACTGCTTCATCAATTAAAGAATTGATAGCAATTGCTCTTAAATACGCTGTTCTATCTTTTGTGTGTTTTAGTGCGTAATATTTATCTCTATTAATACCATGAATTAATTTTGATAAATATTCCAAAGCATATTCTTCATCAATTAAACCTAAATTGATTCCATCTTCAAAATCGATAATTGTGTAACAGATATCATCTGCAGCTTCTACTAAATAAGCTAGTGGATGTCTATAATATGAAATATCTGTTTCCGATTTTTTTTGCATTCCCAATTCTTGAACTACGTCTAAAAACTCTGAAGTTTCCGATTGAAAAAAACCATATTTTTTATCTGCAATATGATTCGTTGGTTTTTTTGGCAGACTTTCTTTTGGGTATTTTAAAAACGCTCCTAATGTTGCATAACTTAAACGCAAACCTCCAGAAATACCTTCTCTAGATTCTGTAAGAATTTTAAAACCGTTTGCATTTCCTTCAAAATCTATTAAATCTTGATACTCTTTTGCCGATAATTGGTCTTTATATTTTTCACCTTTTCCTGATTTAAAATACTCGCCAATGGCTTTTTCTCCTGAATGTCCAAAAGGTGGATTTCCAATATCATGTGTTACTGAGGCTGCTGCAACAATGGCTCCAAAATCGTTAAAAGTATACCCAAGTGCTACTAAATTTGGATGACGTTCTAATAAGACCTTACCAACTCTTCTACCCAAAGTTCTACCCACCACAGAAACCTCTAAACTGTGTGTTAAACGTGTATGTACAAAATCGGTTTGAGATAATGGAATTACCTGTGTTTTGTCTTGCAAACTTCTAAATGCAGATGAAAATATAATTCTATCAAAATCTACTTCGAAGCCCAAACGTGTTTCATCTTGTGCTATTCTTGGTCGTTTTTCTGTGTCGCCAAATCGTTTTAGAGAAAGGAGTTGTTCCCAGTTCATCATTACTTTTAAATTTTTTCGAAAATACGAAAAAGATGCTACATTTTCTGACTTCTTATTTTTGATATTATAATTGATATTTAGAGAAATTTTATGAAATAAATATGATTATTTTTCATATAATTTGTAATTCTAAAAGAATCTTTTTGTGGTTTTACGCACTCTTATGTGAGATGCTTTCAGCAGGACAAGTTTGCGGATAAAAAATTAAGGCTTACAAACAAGTTTAGCCCAGATTGAACGACCTGTTTGAGCTCTTTTTTGCTTTTTTCAAGCAAAAAAAGCGAGTAGTGAAAGCTGGAAATAGCTTCAAAAAAAAAGAGAAACATTGCTGTCTCTCTTTCTATATTTTTAATTGATAAAGTGTTTACCCTTCACAAGAAGCACACTCTTTCTTTTGCTTAAATTTCTGTGCAGCATTCATACTGTGTTGATAATACATAGATTTTACACCTAATTTCCAAGCATTGATATAAATTGCATTTACATCTTTGGTTGGCATATCTGGATGAACCATCACATTGATAGATTGTCCTTGATCTATGTGATTTTGTCTGTTTGCAGCTTGATAAACGATTACGTTTTGATCAATTTCTGAATAGGTTCTAAAAACTTCCTTTTCTTCTTCTGTTAAGCAATCTAAATGCAACACAGAACCATCATTATCACGAATACTTGTCCAAACATCTTTTGTATTAAACCCTTTTTGTTCTAATAGGTTTTCTAAAATTGGATTTTTAATCGTCGTTTTAATTTTGGCAATATCTTTTACATAAATGTTAGACCAAATTGGCTCAATTCCTTGAGAAACTTGTCCTAAAATAAATGCTGATGATGTTGTTGGTGCAATAGCATTTAAGGTTGTATTACGTCTTCCATATCCTTTTAAAACATCTGGCTCTCCATATTCTACTGCCATTTCTTCTGATGCTTTGTAAGATTTTTCTTTAATTATTTTAAAGATTTCGCTATTCAAATCATAAGCTTGTGGACTATCAAAAGCCAACATTTTAGATTGTAATAAAGAATGCCAACCTAAAGCTCCTAAACCTAATGCTCTGTTTTCTTTTGCAAATTTGTATGCTTTTTCCATAAAACGAAACGTAAATTGATCGTCTCTGTTTTCTGAATCTCTATATACTTCTAACTTTGTAATAAATTCTTGCATTACAGCATCTAAAAAGTACGTTAGCGTTTCAACAGCATCTGTATCTTTCCAATCATCAAAATGTAATAAGTTTATAGAAGATAAACAACATACAAAAGACCAATCGTCATTAGATGGTAACATGATTTCTGTACATAAATTACTTGCGTAAATTTCGTGGTTTTTATCTTTGTAGACATCTACAGTTCCATTATTTGCATTGTCTCTAAACAAAATATATGGATATCCAATTTCTCCTCTTCTTTGCAATATTTTTGCCCAAATACCTCTTTTCTCAACATCTCCATCAATCATTTCTTGCATCCATTGATCACCAACAGTTACACCATGTGTTAATTCTTGAATCGGATTTCCTTCTGTACCAATTTCTAAAAATTCTTTAATATCTGGATGATCTACAGGTAAATAAGGTGAAAAACGACCACGTCTTACAGAACCTTGACTTACAACATCGACCATTTTCTCGAACAATTGCATAATGTGAACTGACCCAGATGATGAACCGTTATTTTTAACATCTGCTCCTCTTGCACGCAATTTTCCAAAATAACCAGAAGTTCCTCCTCCTAATTTAGACATCATGCCAACTTCTGATTGTGAGAATAAGATATCTCCCATATCATCTGCAACATGACTTCCAAAACAACTAATTGGCAATCCTCTTCTTTTCCCAAAGTTAGACCAAATTGGCGATGCTAAAGAATAATAACCAGCAGCCATGTATTTGTAAAACTTGTCAGAAAAACCAGGTTTGTTTAAAATACGCTCTGCATTATCTGCAATTTCGCGAATTCTTTCTTCTGGAGTTGTATCTCCAGTTAAATACCCAGATTCTAAAAATTTACGACTATTTTCTGTTAACCAAGTAATTTCTGGTGCTGTCTTTTTTTCTAATATTTCTTTTCTAGAGGTATTTCTAGCTTGAATTAATTTTTCGTGCTCTGTAAGTTCAGTAGTTTTTGTGGTGTTTTGGTTCATGTTTTTAAAATAAGTCGTCGCTAGTTATACTTTTTGTTCTTTTACTATAATTGATTGATCTTTTTACAAAGAAATCGCCATGTTTGGTTCCAATAATTTCATCATCAAACCAATCTGTTTCTGCTAATAATTTTTGATCGATGTCAAAGATTTTTGAAACTCCTATACTTTCTAAAGAGTTATTAAATCTATTTTTAATAAATTCTTTAATTACTGCTTTTGGTAAGAAATCTAATTCGCCTTTTTCAAAAATCCAATCGATAATTTTACTTTCCGAAAGAAAAGCTTCCTTACAAGTTTCCTGTACAACTAAACTGTTGTCTTCATCAAACCAATCTGGATTTTCTTCTTTAATAATTTTAATTAAATCGATCCCAAAATCTCCGTGAATTTGTTCTTCTTTTGATGTAGCCTCAACCACGTTAGAAATACCTTTTAACACATTTTTATGCTTGTTAAAAGCCATGATAATTAAAAATTGAGAAAACAAAGAAACGTGTTCTATAAATAAAGAGAATAAAATAATTGATTCTGAAAATTCCTTATTATTCTCGCTATTTACATTTTTTAATGCCAACTCTAAATAGTTAACACGTCTCATAATTACAGGATTCTTTTTTAAGTTTTTAAACTCGTTGTTTAATCCTAAAATTTCTAATAAATGAGAATATGCATCATGATGACGAACTTCACTTTCTGCAAATGTAGAACCTACTGAACCAATTTCTGGTTTTGGCATTTTCTTATAGATATCTCCCCAAAAAGACTTTACTGCAACCTCTATTTGAGAAATTGCTAACATCGTGTTTTTAATAGCATTTTGTTCTAGATCAGTAAGAGTCGATTTAAAATCTTGTATATCGCTTGTGTAATTAAATTCGGTATGAATCCAATAAGAATGCCTAATAGCATCTACATATTCACTTAACTCAGGATATTCATAAGGTTTTAAATTCAACCTTTTTTCAAAGATGTTTGTCTTTCTATTTCTAGTCTGTTCATCTCTATATAATATGTATGCTTTAGCTACATCATGAAAACGACTATCCATCAATTTATACTCAACAATATCTTGCACTTGCTCAACTGTTGGTGTATAATTAGGCTCGTTTAACTTCCTCTCTAACAACGTACCATTTACAATATTTGTAATGGCAACTGCGTCTCTTCTTGTACCATTATTTACAGAAAGCATTGCTTTTTCAATAGCACTTGTAATTTTTTCTAGTTCAAAATTACTAGTTTCAGAGTCCCTTTTTATGATTTGTGTAATTTCCACGATGTTGTAATGTTATTTAAACGTTATTAAAGATGTTAACAAAGATTGTCCTTTTTAGTAAAAAAAGCAATCCATACTTATCCACAAAACAAGCGAGTTTTTAACAAAATGGGTTTTTTTTGAGTTTTATCAGTTAAAAAAATATTTTTTTAACTAACTGATTTATAGTTTATTATAATAAAAAAAACGCTACAACCTCTATTCTGACTGACATTCTTAAAACAAGATTATTTTTTTTATTTCTGATGATTATTTTCAAGAAATAATAGTTTAAAAACCTCAAAAACTCATCAAAAAAATATTTTTTATAGATCCTTTAAAATCAATTTGCTGAACAAATAGATTTAGCGTATATTTGCAGTATTATTAACATTTATTTTATATACATTGAAAACAGGAACAATAAAATTCTTCAACGAATCTAAAGGATTTGGATTCGTAACAGAAGATGATTCGAACACAGAGTATTTTTTACACGTATCAGGTTTAATCGACGAGGTTAGAGAAGGTGATGCAGTTGAATTCGATTTAAAAGAAGGTAGAAAAGGCTTAAACGCAGTAGACGTTAGAGTTATCTAATATTATTATTTAGATTTTTTTTACATAAGAACAAGTCGCTTAATTTATTTTAAGCGACTTTTTTTTGTCTTATTTTTGCAAAAACATTTTTTGATGAAAAAAAGATTTCCTAAAATCGTTCAATATTCAATAATTTCTGTTTATTTAATTTTCCTAGCTGGCTCAGTTGTTAGAATGACTGGCTCTGGAATGGGCTGTCCTGATTGGCCTAAATGTTTTGGATACTACATTCCACCAACATCTGAAGAGCAAATAACTTGGAAACCAAATACCGAGTATAAAAAAGGCATTATTATTATTAAAGACGAAGTTTTATTTGTTGCTGATAAAAATATTACAACTGCAGATACTTTTACAATCAAAAATTGGTCTAAATACACCAAACACGATTATAATAAGTTTAACAAATACCATACTTGGACAGAATATATTAATAGATTATCTTCAGTTTTAGCGGGTTTTGTGTTTTTATTTTTGATTTACGCATCAACCAAATTCTGGAAAACGGATAAACGAATTCCATATTTAGCATTTACAGCTTTCTTTTTAATGTTGGTTGAAGCAATTTTGGGTAAAATAGTTGTTGACACCAATTTGAAACCAGAAATCATAACCATTCATATGGTTATTGGGTTGATTATTATTGCGCTTTTATTGCAATTAAAATTTATTATCTCTGATAAAAAAACCTATAATTACAATTCACTTTTTAATAAATTACTTATTATTTCTGTTATTTTTTCGTTGATACAAATTGCAATGGGAACTCAAGTTAGGCAATTTATAGATGAGCAAGTAAAACTGTTTGGATTCGAAAACAAAAATTATAGTTTAATGGATCCTAGTTTTAAATTCTATTTTCATAGATCTTTTACCATTGCAATTGTGTTGGTAAATTTGGGTTTATTTTACATTAACCAAGTTAAGAATCTTGGCTATAAATTAGTAAATTGGATTATTTTCTTACTATTTCTTGAAACCATAACAGGTATTTTAATGTATTATGCAGAATTTCCTCTAGGAACACAAGCCGTTCATTTATTAGCTGGAGCCATATTATTTGGATTGCAATATTATTTATGGTTGCAAAGTAGAAAAACTTTAAATTAATAGTTCTATTTTTAAACATCCTTAAGCAGTTTTTGAATGTTCAAAATCTGAATTATTAATGCCAGAAGATTATCCATTTTTATAGATTTAGAAAAAGATAATGGAGACATTCAATAAATAATAGCTTTTACTCAAAGAAAAAAGCGACATTAAAACGAATTTAAAATGGAGAAATCAGCCTATAAAATACATATCATTGGTGCAGGAATTAGTGGTTTAATTGCTGCTCAAATTTTAGAAAACCATGGGTATCACCCAACTATTTTAGAAGCTACTAATTCTGTTGGTGGTCGTGTAAAATCGGATATTGTTGATGGTTATACTTTGGATCATGGTTTTCAAGTTTTACTAACTTCTTATCCAGCAGCTAAAAAATATTTAAATTATGATGCGCTAGAATTGCAAGAGTTTTTGCCTGGAGCTACCATTTTTAAAAACAACAAACAGCAAACTATTGGAGATCCACTTCGTAGTTTTTCATTATTATTACCTACTTTATTTTCATCTATTGGTAATATTGCTGATAAAACAAAAATTCTAAAACTAAATACACTATTAAAGAAGAAGAAAATTGCTGCGATTTTTAAGACAGATGAAATATCAACCATACAATATTTGCAAGATTTTGGTTTTTCTGATGAAATAATTAACGATTTTTTCAAACCTTTTTTTAGTGGAATATTTTTAGAACCTAATTTAGAAACTTCAAGCAGAATGTTTGAATTTGTCTATAAAATGTTTGGGGATGGTTTAGCTGTTTTGCCTAAAAACGGAATTCAAGAAATACCAAATCAGCTAAAATCAAACTTAAAAAACACTACTTTTAAATTTAATTCGCCAGTAAAAGAAGTAAAAGATAAAGAGATTATTTTGCAAAACGACGCAGTTTTAAAAAGTAATATCACCATTATTGCAACAGAAGCAAGTAACTTAATATCAAACTTAAAAAACCAAGAAACAGCTTGGAAAAGCTGTGAATCTTTATACTTTGAAACTGATAAAAGAGTAATTCAAAAACCTTTAATTGGTTTAATTGCTGATGAAAAATCGTTGATTAATAATATTTTTTATCACACAAGTTTGGCAACATCAACCAAAAATAACAAAGAATTACTTTCTGTAACTGTTGTAAAAGAGCATCAATTAACCGATTTAAATTTAATTTTAAGAGTTACAGAAGACCTGAAAAGGTTCTGTAATATTGATGTGAAAAAATTCCTGAAACATTATCACATAAAAAAAGCATTACCCAAATTAACGAACTTACAATACGAGATTTCTAGCACAGAAACCAAATTAAAATCAACTGTATTTTTAGCAGGTGATCAACTATTAAATGGTTCATTAAATGCAGCTATGATTGCTGGAGAAAGAGCAGCTTTAGGCGTAATTCAAACCTTAGAAGATGGTTTAATTGTAGATGAATTAACATCTGAATATTCTTAATAAAAAAACTCAAAGCAAATTAAATTACTTTGAGTTTGTGACTCTAGCAGGATTCAAACCTGCAACCCTCAGAGCCGAAATCTGATATTCTATTCAGTTGAACTATAGAGCCAATTTTATGTTTTAAAAAACTACATCAAATTCTTTTTCACCAAAGTTGATATTGTTTTCCCATCTGCTTTTCCTGCTAATTCCTGAGAAACAATTCCCATAACTTTTCCCATATCTTGCATACCTGAAGCACCTAATTTATTGATTGTTGCAAGGACAACTTCTTCAATTTTTTCTTCTGATAATGCTTCTGGTAAAAATTGTTCTAAAACTGCAATCTCTGCTAATTCAGGTTCTGCCAAATCTTGTCGATCTTGTTTTAAAAAAATAGCAGCACTGTCTTTTCTTTGTTTTACTTGCTTTTGAATTATCTTTATTTCTTGTTCTTCCGTTAATTCAGCTTGAACACCAGTTTCAGTTTTAGCCAATAAAAAAGCGGCTTTCACAGCTCGTAAAGCTTGTAAAGCAACAGTATCTTTTGCTTTCATTGCCTCTTTCATTTTGTCCATTACTTGTTTTTGTAAACTCATTTTTACTTATTTTATGTTGATTATTTTTTAGTCTTTTTTAAATATAAGGTATTGCTATTGTAATCTATAAAAGCTTTTCCTTTTCGTAAAACATCTGCGCCAATAATTCCATGAACTTCTTTGGCTTTATGTTGTGTTAAAGCAGTGTTTACATGCGTTAAATCGAATAAAACCAAATGACATTTTTTAGTTTTCCAATCACCAATTTTAAGTAAATTATTTTCTGATTGTTGTGTTTCCATGTCTATAGCTCCTGCTCCAGCAGCTTTTGTTTCACTCTCTTTAGCATCTAAATTAAAATAGGAAATCATATCAATCCCAACACAAGAATTAGAAGCTCCTGTATCTAAAATAAAACTACCTTTTATGCCATTAATTTTAGCTTTTAACTCTAAATGGTTTGTTGCAATTTTTTTTAATTTTATTTTGATGTACTTATTCTTCTTTAATATTTTATATATGCGTTTCATGATGAATCATTTCTAAAAATCAAAAATACGACTTAAAACAATTCCCTAAAAGGAGTTGTTCACTAATTTAAATTTATTAAAAATAATAGCATTTGAAACTTCATATTTTAATTTATTTCCAAAATTTATTATATTTATAGGGTAAATTATAGCTCATGAAGACTTCTCAAAGATTAGAACACGCTTTAATTAAATTGTATAATGCCTATCATAATAACAGGTTAAATCCAGAAGATTGTACAGCTTGTGCAGTTGGCAATATATTAGACAATCAAGATAGTTGGAAACATTTTTCTAATGAACATGGCTCTCTGCAATTAAGTTATGTTGGTAGAGTTCATCAAAATTTAGGAAGAAAGTTTAATGGGTATACGCCTCAAGAAATTTTACAAATTGAAAAGGTCTTTTTAGATTCTTGTGGATTTAAAACACCACTTTGTCATTACAATCCAAAACCCAAAAACCCAACAGCAAATGATATATTATTTAATGGTTTGGTTGCTGTTGTAGAACTTTTATGTGTGTTGGATAATGAACCAAATGTGTTAGATTATTCAAAACTATTTGAGCAAGAAAATGGAGAACCTATTTATCACGTTAAAACATTTTTAGCCTAATTGCTAATGAGTTATTATATAATTGCATAGGATTAACTTATATTTTAAATACGACGTAATTTGCAATTGATAAAACATAACAATTATGAAAAAAATAATGTTCTTAGCATTTTGCATTACTATTTCTTTAACTTCTTGTAGAGATGATAAAAAAAAGGAAACAGTAAAAACAGAAACGGAAGCAAAAAAAACGATAAGTGTAGAAACCTCTAAAGGCTCTGTAAAAGCAGATGACAAAGGGAATGTTGATGTTAAAATTAAAGATAAAAACTAAATTTATTCTTTAATTTTCTCGAATTCAAAAAAAAAAAAAACAGATTAAAAATTAATTGAATCGGTTTTTTATATTTAATATTTGTTTAGAATTCACTTTTGGCTATCCACCAAAATCATCAAAACGTATATTTTCATCTGGCATACCAAAATCTTCACCCATTTTTTGAACAGCTTTGTTCATTAATGGTGGTCCACAGAAATACAATTCCATATCTTCTGGAGCATCGTGTAAACTTAAATAATTATCAATTACACAATTGTGAATAAAACCTACAAAACCATCACCTGCCTCATCATGAATATCTTTTTTCACTTTCCAATTATCAGACTCTAAAGGATCTGATAAAGCTATATAAAACTTAAAATTTGGAAAATCTTTTTCTAAAGCTCTAAAGTGATCAATATAAAATAATTCTGCTTTAGAACGTCCTCCATACCAATAGGTAACTTTTCTTCCAGTTTTTAATGTTCTGAATAAATGATATAGGTGAGATCTCATTGGAGCCATACCTGCTCCACCACCAACATATAACATTTCTGCATCAGATTCATTAATAAAAAACTCTCCATAAGGACCAGAAATAACACATTTATCTCCTTTTTTCAAATTGAAAATATAAGAAGAAGCAACACCAGGATTTACATCCATCCAGCCGCCTTTTGCTCTATCAAAAGGTGGAGTTGCAATACGTACATTTAACATGATTTCTCTTCCTTCTGCAGGATAAGAAGCCATAGAATATGCTCTTTCTACAGTTTCATTATTCTTCATTACTAAAGGTCTCAAATTAAATTTGTTCCATTCAGCCTCAAATTTATCTGGAGTTTCATGTTCTTCAGGGTGTGCAGTAATATCCATATCAGCGAATTTTACTTCACAAGGAGGAATTTCAATTTGAATATATCCACCTGCTTTATAACCCATATCTTCTGGAATTTCAACTACAAATTCCTTAATAAATGAAGCCACATTGTAGTTTCTAACAACTACTGCATCCCATTTCTTAATTCCAAAAACTTCTTCTGGAATAGAAATATTCATATCTTGTTTTACTTTTACTTGACAAGCTAAACGTGCTCCTTCTTTTAATTCTTTTCTAGAAAAGTGAGGAACCTCAGTTGGTAAAGCTTCTCCTCCACCTTCATTTACGTGACATTCACATTGTATACAAGTTCCACCTCCACCACAAGCTGATGGTAGGAAAATCTTATTAGCTCCTAATGTTGTTAATAAAGAATCTCCTGAAGCAACTTCAATTTCTCTTTCACCATTAATCATGATCTTTACAGGACCTGATGGTGATAATTTTTGTTTTACAACTAACAATAAAGTAACCAATAACAATGTTATTATTAAAAAAGCTGCTACTGTTGCTATAATAGTTCCTGTTGTACCTGCTGCTAAAATCATATTATTGTATAGTTTTAGTATTTTTTGCTAATTCTTCTTTCACTTCCTTTTTCTCCACTTTTTCAATTTTAGCTTCTGGTTCTGTAGAAGGTTCTCCTTCTTCATCTCCTCCTGTTAACATTCCACCAAAACTTAAAAAACCAATTCCCATTAAACCAGTAATTATAAAAGTAATACCTAAACCTCTTAAGGCTGGAGGAACACTTGAATATCTGATTTTTTCACGAATTGCTGCAATGGCTAATATTGCTAAAAACCATCCTATTCCTGATGAAATACCATAATTTAATGCCAATCCTAAAGTTTCAATTTCTCTAGCTTGCATAAATAAAGATCCTCCTAAAATTGCACAGTTTACAGCAATTAATGGTAAGAAAATACCTAACGAATTGTATAATGATGGTGAGAATTTCTCTACAATAATTTCTACCAATTGTACCATGGTTGCAATTGTTGCAATAAACATGATAAAAGAAAGGAAACTTAAATCGTAATCTGCATATTCTTGACCTAACCAAACAAGAGCACCTGGCTGTAATAAATACTGATCTAACAACCAGTTTAAAGGAACTGTTATTGCTAGTACAAAAATTACTGCTGCTCCTAAACCAACAGCTGTTGATACTTTTTTAGAGACTGCTAAGTATGAGCACATACCTAAGAATACAGCAAACACCATGTTGTCTATAAAGATTGACTTGAAAAATAATTCTATATGTTCCATATTTTTTATTTTAATACTGATTTTACTTCAGTATTTTATATTTTCAATTTTTTATTAGATGATGAAATAAATTAACGAATATACTTCGTGTTAATCTTCGATTAATGATTTATTTCTGCTACGTTGAACCCAAATAATAAGTCCTACAATTATTAATGCCATTGGAGGCATTAACATAAAACCATTATTTTCATAACCTGTTGCGTATAAACCTGTTTTTTCGATAGCATCTCCTAAAACTGGAATTCCAAATAAAGTTCCAGAACCCAATAACTCTCTGAAGAAACCGACAATTATTAAAATAAGTGCATATCCTAGAGCATTTCCTATTCCATCCAAAAAGGATTTCCATGGACCATTTGCTAACGCAAATGCTTCAAAACGCCCCATAATTATACAGTTTGTTATAATTAATCCAATAAAAACAGATAGTGTTTTACTTAGTTCGTACTGAAAAGCTTTTAAAACTTGATCTACAATAATTACCAATGCAGCTACTACAATTAGTTGTACTATAATTCTAATTTTAGAAGGTATAATGTTTCTCATTAAGGAAATTACAACATTACCAATACCTAATACAAACAATACTGCAATACCCATTACCAAAGAAGCTTTTAACTCTGCAGTTATTGCTAATGCAGAACAAATACCTAATACTTGTATAGTAATTGGATTATTATCTGCTAATGGATCTGTAATTAACTTTGCGTCCTTTTTTGAAAGTAATCCCATTTTAAATTATTTTTTTAAGTTTTGGAAGTATGGTAAATACAACTTTAAATCCTTTTTTATCATAGCAGAAATACCATCACCAGTAATTGTTGCACCAGCTAAAGCATCTACTTCATAATCGTCTTTATCTTCATTTTTAGGATCGTTATTTCCTTTCGCAACATTTATTCCTTTGAATACTCCTGCTTCCGTTAATAATTTTTCTCCATAAAAATCGTCCATAAAATAACGTTGTTTTATGTTAGCTCCTAGACCAGGAGTTTCTCCTGCATGATCAAAGAAAGTTCCCTTTACAACCATATCTTTATCTAAAGCTATATAACCCCAAATAGCATCCCAAAGTCCTTTTCCTCTAACTGGTGCTACATATACAGTTTCACCTTCTAAGGCACCAATAAATAAAGGTAAAAATCTAGATTTGCCTTCTTTTGCTCTTGTTTGCTGTTTTTTAACATCAATTAAATAAGGTTCCATTCCTTTCCCCTCGTCTTTAGAATCCATAAATTCTTGACGTGTCATTTTATTGATAATTTTTCCATCTTTATATTCTAAAACTAATTGTTCAGAAATATTTTCAGAAAATTTATTTGCAACATTATCTGTGGATATAAAGGCAATATCTCCTGTACCCTCATTTTCATTTACACCCATAGCATACAAAATATTTTGCTGAGTTTCCATTCTTTCATTTTCCTTAATTGCAGGTTTTAATGAAGATGCTGTATATGCTAATAATGATCCTACAACAATTACCATTGCAATGGCAAACATTATTGTATAACTATTACTATCTGTGTTAGCTGCCATAATTAAGCTGTTTTTGCTTTTAAACGTTTCATTCTTCTTTTAACATTTCCTTGAACCACATAATGATCGATTGTTGGAGCAAATACGTTCATCAATAAAATTGCTAAAAATACTCCTTCTGGATATGCAGGATTAAATACACGAATCATAATTGAAATAAAACCAATTAAGAAACCATAAATCCATTTTCCTTTGTTTGTTTGTGAACCACTAACAGGATCTGTTGCCATGTAAACAGCACCAAATAAAACACTTCCTATAATTAAATGTTGCCAGAAAGGAACACTCATTAATCCAAAGAATTTACTAGTATCTGTAATCCAACCAGCGTTTACAACACCGTTAAAAATTAATCCCATTGCTAAAGCACCAACAACTGCAGAAAGAATAATTCTCCAACTTGCAACTTTTGTATAGATTAAAAATAAACCTCCTAAAATAATTAGAATTTTAGAAGTTTCACCAACAGAACCTGGCATAAAACCAAAGAACATGTCCATTTTATCTACTCCAGCTAAAACGCTGTTTCCTAATTCAGGTAAATTTGCATTTTGTGCATACGCTCCTAAAACAGTTTCTCCAGAAATTGCATCTGCAGTTCCTGTTCTACTAACAGCTTCGTGAACCCAAACTTTATCTCCAGACATCCAAGTTGGATATGCAAAAAACAAGAAAGCTCTAATTGTTAATGCAGGATTTAGAATATTCATTCCTGTACCTCCAAATACTTCTTTACCAATTACAACACCAAAAATAACGGCTACTGATAACATCCATAAAGGAATATCTACAGGCACAATTAAAGGAACTAACATTCCTGTAACTAAATACCCTTCTTCTACTTCATGACCTTTTATAACAGCGAAAATAAATTCTACCAAAAGACCAACCCCATAAGAAACTAGCACTAAAGGTAAAACCGTCCAAGCTCCAACCACAAAGTTATCCCAATTGATAAAATTGCCAAAAAGAGAAGCTTCTCTAATAACACCTTTTGCTGCGTCTATAGCTGCATAATGTTGATAACCTGCGTTAAATATTCCAAAAAGCAAACATGGAATTAAAGCCATAATTACAATATTCATTGTACGCTTTAAATCGTCTGCAGCTTTTATATGAGTTCCTCCATGAGTAACTTCGTTTGGTAAATATAAAAAGGTATGGATTGCATTAAATGCAGGCGCCATTTTTGTTCCTTTATATTTTTCCTTTAAATTATGTAAGTTTTGTTTTAAGCTCATAATCTTATCCTAATTCTTGTCTCATTAAATCTAAACCTTCGCGAATTATTTTTTGATGTGGTTGCTTTGAAACACATACAAATTCGGTTAATGCAAAGTCTTCTGGAGCTATTTCATAACCACCTAAAGCTTCCATTTCATCTAAATCTTTATACATAAATGCCTTTAACAATTGCATTGGATAAATATCTAAAGGGAAAACCTCTTCGTAATTACCTGTTACAACAAAAGCTCTATGCTCTCCATTTGTGTTGGTATCTAAATCGTATTTTTTATTTGGCGTTAACCAAGAAAAAGTAAGTGCTCTTGATGTTGACACTTTATTAAAAACAGGCTTATTCCATCCAAAAAACTCATAATCATCTCCCTCAGGAATTGCAGTAATTTGGTTATCATAATATCCTAAAAAGTCATTTTCTTTAACTTCTTTTCCAGAAAGCACATTACCACTAATAACTCTAGTTCCAGTAGTTTCTGCATTTTTTGAAATAACATCTGAAATTGTAGCACCTGCAATTGCAGTTACATAATGTGGTTTACTAAATTGAGAACCTGTTAAAGCAATTGTTCTTGTAAGATTAAACCTACCTGTTAAAAACAATTCTCCAATTACTAAAACATCTTCAATCTTTAAAGTCCAAACAACTTCGCCCTTATTAATAGGATTTATTTTTGCAATGTGAGTCCCAACATTTCCTGCTGGATGTGGTCCAGAAACTGTATGTAATTCAACACCAGAAATTCCTTGAAAAAGTGAACCTTCATTTTTACCTACTGCAACATGAACTTTACCTTCTGTTAATTTGGTAATAGCTTCTAAACCAGCTTTCAATTCCAACTCTCTACCTCTTAAAGTATAAGATAAATCTGGAGCTAAAGGTGCTGTGTTACTTGCAGAAATAAAAATTGCCTTTGGTGCTTGGTTAGGATTTGCAATTACATCAAAAGGACGTTGTTTTACAAATGGCCAACAACCTGATAAAAATAAATGCGATTTTACATCTTCTGAAGACATAGATGATGGCTTTTTTACACCAAAATCTGTATGCTCAATAGTTGCATCAGCATTAATTTTAATTGCTAAAATTTTTCTTCTTGCTCCACGTAAAACCTCTGTTACTGTACCAGAAACAGGACTTGGAAATAAAATTCGCTCATCGTTTTTATCGTAGAACAATGCTTGTCCTGCTTTAACGTTTGCGCCTTCTTTAGCCAATAATTTAGGTGTAATTCCGTGGAAATCTTCTGGCTTTACAGCATATACACTACTTAAAGGAATATTAGTAGTTGTTTTTTCTGCCTCGCCAACAAGCTTAATATCTAAGCCTTTTTTAATACGAATGTCTTTTGACATAGTAATTTGGAATTGTTAGTTATCTTTAAAAATCATGCAAATTTACGGATTTTAGCAACTATTTTTAATATAAATATGATGTAATCTTGTTAAAGAAATACTATTTATACTGGTTCTAAATTAGGTAAAAATGAAAAATTATTATATATTATATTTTTGGCTTAAAATTTGATATTTTTGTAATTATGATGAAAAAAATCTTACTTATTGTACTCTTATTTATATTGATAAAGATAGATGCTCAAAATATTAAATCAATTCAATTAAGACCTTTGCAAGAAAATAATTATTCTGCAATTGTTCCTTTAGGTACTGTTTTGCAATTATCTTTTGATGATTTAGAAAATGACAGCAAAGAGTATCGTTATAAAATAGAACATATGACTCATGATTGGCGAAAAAGCAGACTACTTTCTAGCCAATATATAAATGGTTTTGATGAAAACACCATTATAAATGTTACCAATTCTTTTAATACTTTTCAAAATTATACGCATTATGAAGTTAAAATTCCGAATGTAAATACTGTAATTACTAAAAGTGGGAATTATCTTTTATCTGTTTTAGATGATTATGATGAAATTGTATTTACCCGAAAATTTGTGCTGTATGAAAACGCTGCCATTGTTGCTGTTCAAGCCACTAGAAGTAGAAATGCAAAAACCACCAATACTCAACAAACTTTAGAATTTACAGTAAATCATCCTAATATAAGAATCAACAACCCACAACAAGAAATTAATGTAGTTATTCTTAAAAACGAAAATTGGAACGAACAAATTACTGATTTACAACCTACATTTTTTCAACAAAATCAATTAAGATATACCTATACAAATAAAACTAATTTTTGGGGAGGCAATGAATATTTGAATTTTGACACCAAACTTATCAGAAATAAAAGTTTAAATGTAGTTCGCATAGAAATGCAAGATATTTTTCATCATTATTTATATCCTTACACCTATAATCCAGATTTAGAATACAGATTTAATCCTGATATAAATGGCCAATTTGTATTTAGAACTTTAGAGGGAAACACTCCAAGTACTGAAGCAGATTATGCAATGATGCACTTTACATTATATGCAGATTCGCCTTTTTTAGATAAAAGTGTGCACGTTTATGGTGCATTTAATAATTTTGAAATTGAAGACGAAACTAAGTTAACATATGATTTTGAAGATAAAAGTTACAAAGGAACTGTTTTAATGAAACAAGGTTTTTACAACTATACGTTTGCAACTGTTGATAAATTTAACAAAGTTGATACCAATGAAATAAATGGTACTTTTTTTGAAACTGAAAACCAATATACTGTCATCACTTATTTTAAACCTTTGGGTGGTTTGTATGATAGAGTTATAGGAATTGGAACAGGATTTTATAATCAAGATAGATAAAAAATGATTTGCGTTTTTTAAACAAAAAAACTACATTTACCTTTCATGGTAGAGCAAATTACAAAAGGAATTAAAATTATTGTAGAAACAAAATACAATGGCACTAGTTATAGGAATAACAGGTTGTATTATGTTTTTGCATACTTTATTACTATCGAAAATAATTCTGAACAAACTGTACAACTCACAGATCGTTTTTGGCAAATTTTCGATTCACTTAACAAAACTGAAATTGTAGAAGGTGAAGGTGTAGTTGGGCAAACCCCAATTTTAAAACCAAATGAAACGTATTCTTATAGTTCTGGCTGTTTTTTAGAATCTAACATAGGTTCTATGAAAGGTTTTTATATAATGCAAAACACTGAAACCTTAGAGCAGCTTAAAGTGATAATTCCTACTTTTCAACTACTAACACCTATCATATCAAACTAAATAAAACAAAAAATAAAGTCGCAAAAATTAAAGATGTTGCCTGCTTAAATTGTGGGCATCCTTTTAGTGGACATGAAAAATTTTGTCCTGAATGTGGCCAAGCAAACAAAGGGAATAAAATTACTTTTAAAAGTTTTATACACGAAGTTTTTAACGGTTTATTTAATTTTGAAGCCAAATTTTGGAACACGATTATTCCTCTTTTAATAAGTCCTGGTAAAGTTTCTAGAGATTATATTGATGGTAAAAGACAACGTTATTCCAACCCATTTCGTTTTTACTTAACAGTTTCAATTATCTTTTTTTTGTTGATTGGTTTATCAAAATCAATTGATAAATATGAAGCATTAGCAGATGAAAGCAAAGCAGATATAACCAATGTGCTTAAAAAGAATACGGATTCAAAAGATAAAAAAGAAGAACCACCAACTCAAGAAAAAATAGATTCCATAATTAAGGACTTAGATGACGATTTGAATAAATCTTTTATTCCTATTCCAGCATCTGCCAAAAAAAAGGATTATTGAAGAAGTTAAAAAAGAAGCTCAAGACACCACTAAAATTAAAAATCTAGAAAAGAATAAAGTTACTTTTAATTTTGGTGGAGATACTAGATTAGATGAATTTTCTCTTTATATTAAAGGAAATCCTGATGCAAATATTAATACTGCTTTAGATTCTTTAGGGTATGAAAAGAATTTTACAAATCGTTTTTTACTAACGAAAACAAAAAGTTTGTATGCATTTACGGAAAGTGAAGAAACTAGAAATCAATTTTTTAGCCAAGTATTATCTTATGGTTCTGTTGCTTTATTTATTTTCCTTCCATTTTTCACGTTGTTTTTAAGATTTTTTTACATCCGAAGAAAATTCACCTACATAGATCACTTAATTTTTGTATTCCATGTACAAACTGTATTCTTTATGTTGTTCTCAATATTTTTAATATTGAAACTTTGCTTTCTTGAACCCTCCCTTTGGATTTTTGCCATCTTATTTCTCATGTATTTAATTATTGCCATGAAAAAGTTTTACGAACAGGGTTATATAAAAACATTCTTAAAGTTTTTGCTATTAAACTTAAGCTATGTAATTGTATCAAGTATAGGAATTACGTTTTTGTTTTTATTTTCGTTGATGCTTTTTTAGGGTTTATTTCATTAATATTCAACTTTTACACTTCGTTAAATATTGATAAAATAAAACGCCATAGGAATTAAGTTAAGTTTGAGATACTTTTATCACTCAAAATATCTGAATACTCCATAGAAACATTTTTTCCATTTTTTTCTATGGATGTAATACTGACAGTTTCTATAAAAGAACGCTTCATTTTTATAGATATTTCCGCATTTCCTAAGGCATCGTTTTTATGAAATTCTAAAATTTTTTCTTGAGTATATTCTGTATTTTCAGCTAACCAAATTCCAAACCAATCTTTTCTTAATTGTTTCATTTCATCAGTATACAAAGGAGATGATGACCAAATTCTTGGTTCTTGTCCTAATTTTGTAAAATGTTTTGTTTGTCCATCCCAAACAAATTCATAGGTTTCTAATCGATGATTCCAATCTACTAATACAATTGTAAATGGTTCTATATCATCAAAATTAAAATCATGAATATAAGAGACAGCATCATTAGCAGAAAGTATATCTTTTACAACAATACCTCTACTCATTTTATAATTTGATTTTCTTATGTGCTTTTTAAATGCGCCATTTAAAAGACAAACCAATCTATTTTTATTACTTGTTCCAATCCAAGTTCCTCCAGCTAATTCGTCTTTTGGGTAGATTAATGCTACACCATTTTCTATATACGTTTTTGGCGGAATTGTTTTTCTTAAAGGAGTTTCATCTCTATTAGAAGTTAAAATAAAGTTATTGTTAGGTAATGGAAGATAAGTTACTGTACACATTTATTCCTCAGAAATTTGGTTTTCAAAATTACGAAATCGATTTATAAAATTTGTAACTTTACAGCTTTAAAAATTTAGATAAATTAAAACCGTACAGAAATGGCAAGAGGATTTTTCAACGTTCCAGTAGCAGTTAATGAACCTGTTAAAGATTACAAACCTGGTTCTCCAGAATTAAAAGAAGTTTTAGCAACCTATAAAGAAATGTATAAAGGAAAAGCAGATATTCCTATGTATATTAATGGAAAGGAAGTTAGAACAGGAAATACTAGAAATATTACACCTCCTCATGATCATAAGCATGTTGTGGGTCATTATCATATTGCAGAAAAAAAACATATAGATGAAGCAATTTCTACAGCTTTGGCTGCAAGAGAAGCTTGGTCTAGCGTTTCTTGGATGGAAAGAGCATCTATTTTCTTAAAGGCTGCTGAACTTTTAGCAGGACCTTATAGAGCAAAAATGAATGCTTCTACAATGTTGGCACAATCTAAAAATGTGTATCAAGCAGAAATTGATGCAGCTTGTGAAATGATCGATTTCTTTAGATTTAATGTACAATACATGACTGATATTTTCAAAGATCAACCAGCTTCTGCTCCAGGAATTTGGAACAGAGTTGAGTACAGACCTTTAGAAGGTTTTGTGTATGCAATTTCGCCTTTTAACTTTACATCTATTGCAGCAAATTTACCAGCAGCAGCAGCTTTAATGGGTAATGTTGTAGTTTGGAAACCTTCAGATCATCAAGCATATTCTGCACAAGTTATTGTAGATTTATTCAAAGAAGCTGGTTTGCCAGATGGTGTTATTAATGTTGTTTATGGAGATCCTGTTATGATTTCTGATACTGTTTTAGCTTCACCAGATTTTTCAGGATTGCATTTTACAGGTTCTACAACTGTCTTCAAAAATCTTTGGCAACAAATTGGTAACAATATCCATAACTATAAAACCTACCCAAGAATTGTAGGTGAAACTGGTGGAAAAGATTTTATATGGGCACATACTTCTGCATTTCCTTTACAAGTTGCAACTGCAATTACAAGAGGTGCTTTTGAATATCAAGGTCAAAAATGTTCTGCTGCTTCACGTGCTTATATTCCAGCTTCTATGTGGGCTGAAGTTAAAAAGCATTTAGTTGCACAAACATCAGAATTAAAAATGGGTGCTCCAGATGAACCAAAGAATTTTGTAAACGCAGTAATTCATGAAGGTTCTTTTGATAAAATTGCAAAATATATTGATGCTGCAAAAGCAGATGTAAATGCAGAAGTTATTATTGGTGGAAATCATGACAAATCAAAAGGTTATTTTATTGAACCAACTGTAATTTTAGCAAAAACTCCAAAATACGAAACAATGACTACAGAGCTTTTTGGTCCTGTAATTACTGTTTATATTTATGAAGATTTAGAATGGGAAGCTTCTTTAAAATTAGTAGATGAATCTACAGAATATGCTTTAACAGGCGCTATTTTTTCTACGGATAGATATATTGTTGAAAAAGCATCTAAAGCACTAGAAAATGCAGCAGGAAACTTCTACATTAATGACAAACCAACAGGAGCTGTTGTTGGGCAACAACCTTTTGGTGGTGCAAGAGCATCTGGAACTAATGACAAAGCTGGTTCTGCTCAAAACTTATTAAGATGGACATCTGTAAGGTTGATAAAAGAAACATTTGTGACGCCTCAAGATTATAAATATCCTTTTTTGGGGTAATCTGAAATTAATTATATAAAATAAAGCGTATCAATTTTTTTGATACGCTTTATTATTTGAAATAAACAAGACTATTTATTCTATCATTATATGATGCGATTCTTGTTTGCCTTCAAATGTAATTATAAGTACATATTGTCCAGTTTTTAATCCACTAACATCTAATGCACCAGCAATTGAAGGTATTTCTTTAACAATATTTCCCTTTAAATCATATAATTTTGCAGAAACGTTATTTTTAGAATTAGATTTTGTGGAAGATTTATTGATAATAGATTTTTCAGAAAAAGCATTAGTTTCATTCTCAATTATATTTATAAAATCTGTTGTAGGATTAGGAAATGTACTATATCTAAAACCACCACCTGAACAGTTTGAAAAATTAATTACAAAAAAGGTGTATGGACTCCAGCCACAAGCATCTCTTCTTCTAACTCTTAACATACCAGATGTTGGTTGACTACTGAATACTTGAGCGTAGTTTGTAGAACCAGCTTGTAAATTATAATTGCCAAAACCTATTTGCCAATCCCACTCTAAAGTTCCAGGAATATTAAAACTAATACTACCCCATGTTAAAGCACAAAAATTTAATGTGCCAATTTGGTCACCATTTCTATCGTATTTAATAGGTCTTTCTGCACCAGCTTGTATTTCTTTAGATACCGTAAATGTATTAGCACAATCTGTAGTAATTTGTGCAGATAATGTTGCAATACCACCAAAATTACCATTTGGAGTTATAGAAATATTGTTATTACTATTTACTGTAAGTGTGAAACCACCAGCAGGAGAAATACTCCAATTTATATTAGCTTCTGTTGCTATATTATTTATGGAGTAATTAGAAGTACTATTATTACAAATTTGATTATCTCCCATAAATCCTAAAGGTTGATTAGTATCACAAACAAATGAGCAATCTGTTGTTATAGGCACACCACCTAACTCATTGGCTAACCACTCTCCGTTTCTTATACTAAAAGATATATGAGCTTTATTTCGAGAATTTGGATTAGTATCCCAATCTGACGTAAAATTAACAAAAGGACTACTTTTTGATCCTGATGGAGGATTTGCACCTACATAAGCTTTTTTATAATCTACATCTGTTAGCATTAAATTATTACTTCCAATATCTAAAGCACTAGCAGTTGGAATAAAACCAAATTTATCTCTCACAGATACTCCAGATAAATTAATGTTATCTGCTAAACTAGAAGTATCGTAAAATCCACCACCATAAGTGTCAAAAGGAAGTAAACTTGAGGGTTGATTTTTTTGAACATTGGTGAAATTACTTGTTAAAGGTATAAAACCAAACAATAATCTGGTATATGTAATATTTCCGCTATAGATTTGAGTTGAATTATAATTTAAAGCATCAGCATTAAAATTAAAATTGAATCTACCTCCACTAGATAATAAATTTAAAGCTGTACCTAGTATAAAATCTACTGGATTTAAATTAACAAAACCTAAAAAAGAAACCAATGGCACAGCAAGGTTTTGTAGGTAAGAAAGACCATGACTAGTGTCTATACTCATTAAATTATCGCCAGGATTAAAATCTTGTATGTTACCACATTCACTACCATTGCTAATTGCAACATTTCTAGTCAATGTCGGATATCCATTACTTCCTGAAAAACCTTTTTATTTTAGTGAATTATAAAAAGTGTCATGTAAGTTATTACTTAAATTATAGCTTGTTGTCGCTCTGTTTTTTAATAATTGTTGCGTTGCAGGTTTGTCTAAAAGAGATAAATAATTGCCAATCGATGGACCTCCTGTTAAGCTTAAATAAATACCACCTATTGTGCCTAAAAGTGCAGTTTGTTGAAAAGTGTTGTCTAAATGCCTATAAAAATATTGCAAACTTATTGGAATGTTTGCGCCTTGTTGTGGTGCATCATGACTAATAAACAAACGTGTATCATGTGGTAAACTACGTTCTTCCATATCTGCCAAAGCCCAACGTGTAATTACGCCACCCATACTTTGCCCTAAAATTACGTTTTGCTCATTACCAACTTTTACAGAATTTACCCATTTTATCACTTCTTGCAAAGCATAAGCATTACGCTCCATATAATCTACACCGTTTTCCCAATCAACATAGATAATATCATATTCACGGGTTGCATCATCTCTTATTATCTCTCTTAATTCTCCACTACCCAATAAAGTTCCTCTAAAATCAGCATAATTATTAAGCCCTAATAAATTTTCTGGAGATATTATTCTACCAGGATCAAAACCTTCGGCAACAATTAATGGTCTTGTAAGTGTAGAATTCCCATCTATATAATCTATAGTTAAATTTACTCTTGCTTTACCACCAAGATGTGTATCTATAGCTGTAATTTTTTTATGCTGATAAATGGTATCAGTAGAAGTTGACCTTTGTTCAGTACTTGTACCATAAGGAACTAACGTAAATCTGTTTTCTATTTGTATTTTAGAATGGCTGTATAAAACCGTATTATTGGTTAAAGTTAATTTGTACTTCCATATTTTAGTGCCTGCTGTAGTGTAACTAACAGCAATATCTTGGACTAAAGGTGTAGTTACATATCCATTTCCATTATCAAAATCTATAGCAATACTTTGTATTTCGGTATTATGATTAGTGTAAAAAATAGAAGATGGTATGTTTATATAAAAATTTAATCCATCATATTTTTGTATAGAAGGTGCCATAGCAAACGTAATTTTAGTATCATAAGGGTTTTGCCAAACACCATTAACATATTTATCATAAAATTTATTATTGGTATAGGTTAATAAATTAGCAGTTAAAGCATTGTCTTTAAATTTATTATATTTAAAATATAAACCTGTAATAGCTAACGTATCTAATTTTCTACTGTTCTCTAAATTAGTTTCAAATGCTGTAGGTGTTACAAAACCAGTAGTAACATTTCTAATTCTACCAGATAATAGTGTCTTATATATTTCAGCTATTCTATCTACATTAGTATAGTTTCTTGTATTTAATACACCTTCAAATTCATGCATACTGGTAAACTCTAATCCATATTCATTTAAAATACCTTCTGGTATTTTAGTATTATCTAACTGCCCAAATAGCACATTCATATCCGCTAAAAAAGTAGTATTAATCTCTTGCTGTGCAAATGTTAGTTTTGTAATAAGGAGAAAACAAAACAGTAAAGTAATTTTTTTCATAGTTGTTGTTATTAGTTATTTATTCATATTTATTTAATATTCCATATCAAATCTACCTTCTCTTATTTCTACAATATTCCCATTCTTATCTATAGCATCATACCAAAAAGTACCACTAATGGTTGCATTATTAAAATCGTGATGTGTAATAATTAATTCTCCATTTACATTTGCTGTAGTTGAGAATTCTTTATTTTCTTTGAAAACAAAGAATTCACCAGATTGAGAAATATTACTTCTTTCTCTTAAAATATAAATTTCATTCACTTTTAGTTGAAGGTTTCTACTCTCTATAAAAACAGAATGTGATTTGTTGTCTGAATTATCATAAATATCTAAAGAAAAATCTTTTTGATTTATATAATTACAAATTAGGTTTCCAGAAGGTGTAAATCCTTTAGGCAAAAACAATTCTCCATCCACCAAACAACCAGCAGTATTAGCACCAACTTGTGTTTTTGGTGGTAGTTGTTCTAATGGTGTTAAGTTTGGATCTTCTTTTTTCTCGCAAGAAGTTAATGCAATAAAAAGGGTAAGTAATACGTAAAAACTTTTCATAATTTAAGGGATTTAAGATGTTTAAATGTAAACATTTATTATTTGAATTCAAATTTATAAAATAGATTTAATGGTTTCTTAATGTTAAAATTAATTGGTAGTTAGCGTGTTACTTTAGTATTCCATATCAAATCTACCTTCTCTTATTGTATAAAATTTTTATTTTTATATATTGTACCCGATATAATGAACTATACAAAGATTGCCATTGTGTTTTATCTACAAAATTTAAAGTATCATTAATACCATCATAATCTTCTATAGTATTTAATCGTACGCCAAACTCTTTTAGATAACCAGTACTGTCCTTATTTTTATCTATGTTACCAAAGATGTGTTGCATTCTGTTATAATAACTATTGTTTTGCGCTTTTGTTTGAAATAATAGCATACAAAGTATGCTAGAAAGAATAATTTTTTTCATAGTTTTTTGTTTTTTAAAAATTAAGTGATTTATTTTAAGGTATGTATCGAATATCAAATCGACCATTAGTTATAATGATATCTGCACAACCATCTTTTTTAGTTTCAAATTGAAAAGTACCAGAAACAATATAATTTATTTTATCAATTTTTGTTAAAGTAATAGTGCCTGAAATAGTTTTATCAGAAGTATATTGACATTTAAAGTCACCTTCTCTAAATGTATATCCAGCTTTGTAAGAATTATTATCAAAAATATAAGTTTTATTTTCTTCTAGAGGGTTATAAAGATCAAAACTTAATCCTTCATCATAATCACCTATACTTTTTCCTCCACCAATTTGTATAAGACCACCTTGATAAATAGCAACAATTTGTGAAGTATTTGTAACCACAAAAGGTTCTCCATTAATTAAACAGCCAAAAGTATTTGCACCTGTTTTGTGGCTTCTGGTAATTTTGGAGCATCATCATTATCGTCGCCAAAAAGTTCGCAACTTTGTAGAAAAATGGCTGTAAAAAATAGTAAGATGTAAAAGGGTAATTTTGTAGTGAAGTTGTTTATTTTTTTCATATTGGAGGATTTTTTTCTAAAAGCAATGTAATTAATAATACAAACCTAAATTTTAACATTATTGTTTTTTTCTGAAATAAATTCAGCATAAAAATAAGGCTTTTTCAGTTTAGAATATTTTATTAATTGACACTAAAAGTCCAAACTTGCCCAATAGATTTTGCCCCATTTTGATCTTTAACATTTACTTGCCAAGAATATGTTTTACCACTTTCTGCAGTAACTTCATAGTTTTGAGAGTTTAAATCATTTTCAAGCAACATTAAATTATCATTTTCTCCAAAATAAAGTTCGTAGGTTAAAACGTCTGTTGTATTAATATCTTCTGCAATCCAACGTAAAAAAATAGTACCAGCATTTACAACAGTATTATTTTCTGGCGTGATTACTTTAGGAGAAAATGGTGCATAATTTTCGATAACAGTTCCTTGTGTATAAAAAGCATACGTTTCTGATGAAGTTCCTAAATTATTATCGATATCTAACGCATCTACTTTCCAATAATAGGCAGTAGCTTTCTCTAAATTAAAAGTAATTTGACTAGCAATTACGGTTCTACTTTCTACAATGTTCGTTAAACCTCTATCTGTTGCAACCGTAATTTTGTACTCAATTTCATTCGCTTCTGGATCAATTGCATCACTCCAATTAAAATCTACACTATTATCAATACATAATAAATTTTCAGAAGGAAAAATGAGCGTTACCACTGATGGCGCTTGATTTTCATATTTTTTAGAACATTGCATCACTAATACACTAAAAAAAATCAGAAATAATATATTTTTTGAGTACCTCATTATTGCTTTAATATTTTAATAGGTTTAGCATCTTTTATAGATAATTTTAAAATATAAATTCCTTTAGAAAAATCACTAAATGGTATTGTTAATTTGTTTGAAACTATAGGATTAATTTGTTTGTAAATTAATTTTCCTGTTATATCAAAAATTATAGCTTGCACATTCTTATCTTCAAGATTAGAAGGAACATAAATTTCAATAAAGTCTTCAACAGGATTCTTTAATAGATATACATTTAATTCAGGGTTATTTGTTGATAATAAATCTCCAATATTTTTTTCATAAACACCTTCACAATCTTTGGCTGTTTTTACTTTTAAAATACCTCTTTCAAAAATCTCAAAATTAAATTCTTGTTGACTTGTAATACCAACTAAGGTTTCATTTATATAAACTTCAAAAGGTGGAGTTCCTTCCTCAATCTTAAAAGAAAAATTGTTCCATTCTTTTTCTGCAGTAACCTTTAAAGAGATTGGTGCTGCTTCAATTATGTTTACTTCAAAACATTGAGTTTCGTCTAATTCTTCGATTTTAACACAAACCACATACGTTCCTGGAGCTAAATTTGAAAACTCGAAACCGCTAGCTGGAATGTTTTGAGAAATGTTAGTAGATAGACCAGTTATTGTTGCTAAATAGGTGTAATCAGCTAAATTCACTTCTATTCTAATAAGTCCATCATTTGAATCTGGACAAGATTCTGATGCTGTAAAAACAGAAAAAAGTTCGGAAATAGTAACTGAATAATCTTCAGTTTCCCCCCATTCTGTAAGATGATCTGCATCACATGCTCCAAGTCCAAAACCATCTGAAGGATCATCATATTCTATAATAACACGCATTCTAGTTTTCCCTATTTTGGCATTATTGGGAACTGTAATCGTAAATGTTGCTGTAGCAATATCTTCTGTTCTAGAACCTAAATCATATCTTTCTGTATCATTATCAAATTCAAAATCTTGATTCCAATCGATAAAAACATAGCAATGATCTTGGAAACCTCCAGTATCAAAAGTTACACTAATTTGCTCATCTTCACCTCTTAAAAGATTGGTGTTTATAGATGTAAAATCCTGGTAACCATCATCTGTATCATTCCCAGAATTATTATTGATTGCACCAAAAGTAACGTTTGTGATATGTTCTGATCCTCCAGCTTCATCTGTAAAAGTTGATGCACAGTAAGCAGCTATTTTTGTTGTAAAACTAAATACTGAAGAAAAATTACCTTCTCCACAACTATTTTTAGGCTTTACTCTCCAAAAATATTCAGTTACTCCTACAAGATTTGTTGTTGTATAAGAGTTTGTAAGAGCATTTCCTGTAGAAATTACATTAAAAAATTCAGGATCTGTAGCAATTTCAACATCGTAAGAAGTTGCATTTGAATCATTATTCCATTGTAACTCTTCCACTAAACTTAAATTAGTAGCATTGTCTGCAGGAGAAGAAAGTGTTAATTCACTAAAATCAGCAGAACTTAATCTAAAATCCACTTTAAGATTTTGTGTTATAGTTGCAGAAGTTGATGAGACAATAATCTCATATTCTTGTGGTGTTTTATCATCAAAATTAGAAATTGTCATAGTCACATTCCCATCAGCATTAATTGTTGTAGCACTAAATGACACATTAGAACCTGCTGGCTCTCCTGAAGATGATAACGTAACTGTTTCAGAAAAACCATTTACAAAATCAAAATTTAAATTATAGCTTATACTTTGATTTCCAGAATTACAAGCATTCTGTAAACCATCTGTATTATTTACAATAAATGTTGGTGTTACTGAATTAATCGTAAAATTTGTTGCATTGATATTGTAAAAGATATTATCTGCTGCTTCTACCAAGATTCGTGCAGAACTAGTGGCATTATCAGGAATAATTATCTCTTCTGTTCCATCATTAGCAGTATTCGATTTTAAAATTATAGGAAAAGTAAGTCCTCCATCTACTGATAACTTTATATTTACTGTAGCACAATTTATGGGAGCTGTATTTGTTAAACCTTGATTCCAAGTAATTGTTTGAGTACTTCCTGTATTCCAAACTACTGCAGAATTTGGTGCTGTAACTGTAAAAGGAGTTACATCAACTACATTAATTTTCATATCATCTCTTGCAGTACTTCCTCCACCAACATTATTATCTCTTACTACAAAAGAAAAATTTAGTTCTCTTTCCACAGAAGGCACAACCTCCCAAGCAGTAGCTAAACTTCCACTTACAACAGTAGCTAAAGCTGGCATATATCTAAAAGGAACACTTTTAGAAGGTAAAGACCTAAATGTTGGCCCTCCTAAATTTGTTGGTTCTGGTGGCATTGTTGCAATTTCATTATCTAATTGCTCCCAATTATAGGTTAGTGTATTTAAACCATCTGCATCATTTCCTGTACCTGTTAATTTAAAAGGTGTAGATTTTGGAATACTATAATCTAATCCTGCATTTGCAGTTGGTGCAGTATTATTTGTATTTGTTAACACAGCACAACCTCCTGAAGATTGAATAACAGCCCAAATTTGAGCAAGACTAACTGCATGAAAATAATCATCACTATTTCCGTTAGCATTTCCAGATTTTACATTGGGAGAACAAATACCTGCATATCCCATAATTGTAGAACCACTTCCTGGCTCTATAGCTGTAGAATTTGTTCTGTTACAAGGATTATTTTGTGTGTGAGTTGCACCAAATTGATGTCCTAATTCGTGAGCAACCAAATCAATATCATAAGGATCACCAACAGGAGAACCTAAACCTGTTACCCCTCTTGCTTTTTGCCCAGTAACACAAACAACCCCTAAACCAGCTAAACCAGATAATTCACCTCCAGAGGTACTAAACACATGACCAATATCATAATTTGTATTTCCAATTTTTGAATCACAAATAACTTGTACTTCGTTTATAAGTTCATCAGGATCATCATCTGTCATTCCATCTGTGGCAGCATTTAAAAAAATTATGTCTTCGTTATTGCTTACAAGTTCAAGTTTTACTGATAATTCTCTTTCAAAAACACCATTTAATCTTGTTAATGAAGTATTCATTGCAGATAAAACTGCCGCTTTTTTTACTTGATCTGATGCAGAACTTGGTATATTTTGTTGACTAGCTCCTAAATGAAATTGTGCATATTCTCCACTACAAGCCAATGCTAATCTGTAGGTTCTTAATTTACCATCATTTAAATTTTTTGAAAAATTAGTATTTATAAACTCCTTACTTGCAGCTTCTTCCACCTGACATTCAAAATCTAAATCAACATCATTTAAATTACTTTTTTTGTAAATAATATACTCTTTTTGATCTCTTGTGTAAGGATCTATATAGATAGTTTCTTTAGCATCTGAATAAACTACAGCGTGAAAACCATCTGTACCAATACTTATTTTTGCATTCGCTGATTCATCGTCAATTCCTTTTGCAGTATATGATTTTACGTTTGGAAATTTAGCTTGCAATATCGGATCAAAATTAGAGTTTTCTTGAATCGAAAATTTTGATAAGCTACCATCTGCATTTGGTAGCTCTATTACAGCATTAAAACTTACTGATTTTCTACTCAATTTATCTTCGAAAACAACACTATTTAAAGTAACGATCTCGTAATTTGAAGGAAAATTTTTCTTTTGAAAAGTTGCTTTCTTTTGAATACTTATATTTTCTTTTTCTTGCTTTTGCCATAATTGTTGCCCATAAGAAGAATAACTACTACATAAAATTGCAAAAAAAAGTACAAGGGATAATCTGTTTTTCATAAAAGTATATTTAAAATACAATTTTGGTTTTCAAATATAATGAAATATTTACCTTTGTAGTCGTAATTATGAATAGAAACATACAGCTAAAAGACCTTGGTCTTAAAGATTATAAAGAAACTTGGGAGTATCAATCTGAACTATTACAAGAAATTGTAGATGTTAAAATTGATAATCGAAGAAATAACAACACGAATCAAACTCAAAATCATTTTTTGTTTGTAGAGCATCCTCATGTTTATACACTGGGTAAAAGTGGAGATTTGAGTAATTTACTGTTAAATGAAAAGCAATTAGCAGAAAAAGGCGCTACATTTTATAAAATAAACAGAGGTGGAGATATTACGTATCATGGTCCAGGACAAATTGTTGGCTACCCAATTCTAGATTTAGAAAATTTTTTTACTGATATTCATAAATACTTACGTCTATTAGAAGAATCTATTATTTTAACCATTGCAGAATATGGTTTAAAAGGCGAAAGAAGTGATGGTGAAACTGGTGTTTGGTTAGATGTTGGAACCCCTTTTGCTCGTAAAATTTGTGCTATGGGCATTCGTTCTTCTAGATGGGTTACAATGCATGGTTTTGCTTTAAATGCAAATGTTAATTTAGGTTATTTCGATAATATAATTCCTTGTGGAATTCGTGGTAAGGCTGTAGCTTCTATGGAAGCTGAATTGGGCAAAAAAGTAGATGTAGAAGAAGTAAAAGGAAAAATACTAAAGCATTTTAAAGTCCTTTTTGAGGTTGATGAGATTGTTGAATAAAATTCTACAAGGTTTTAAAAACCTTGCAGAATATTTATCATGTTAATTATTTCTCTTCATTAAAATAAACCTTATAAAACTTCATTTTTTTCTCTTCATCATATCCTCTTTCTAAATATTCTGAGGCTGCATCTGGTGCATCAACATCTAGTTTTATAACAATATTTGTATCTAGTTTAATTTCTGTTTTTAGCTTGCTTTTTTCTTTCTTTAAAACAACTCCAGAAACATCAAAATTATTTCTGATGAGCACATCATTTAAGTTTTCATAATGTTTTTTGTAGTCTTCAAATAACTCTTTATGCTTTTCGTCTTCAAAGATTTCATCTTTAAATTCGTTATAATCTACAGCTTCATGTTCTTTAAAATAATCTACTGTGTTTGCTAAAAAATTTCCTTGCTCCTTCATGCCCAATTCTGGTTTAATCACTTCCTCAGAAAATTCTTTACACAACTCTAAATAATTTTGCGTATGCGAATTATAATCATCCGCTAATTTTACTGCCAAGAAATTTTTAATCCAATATTGTGCATCGTAATTATTATTATCTACTGAAAAAACCACGGTTCCTTCTGTATCTGAAGTGTTTAAAATTAAACATCCTTTATCTATTCTTTTTGTTGATATTCCTTTTTGAACCACAACATCAAAACTCTCATTATCATCTAGATACGTTTGAAAGAAATCAACTTTATTTTCTATTTTAAAGATCCCAACTGCTTCTGTTAAAACATCTTTATATTCTATACCTTCTATAAAAACAACAATAACATCTCCTGTTTTTATTTGTGCTGAATTAGATTGCTCAAACAAGTGATTTACGATGTTTTTAGAATATTCTACAAACGAACTTTCTTCTTTAAAAACTTCTGAAGCATAATTATTTAGTTCATTTAAACGCACATCTGCATGATGAGAAAAACGATAGCTTTGTGTTAAACTCCCAAATGGTTTTAGTAAAAAATTCTTCATTAAATCGTAGCTTTCTTGATCAAAACGAATTAAATCGTCTGAAAAAACATTCTGACCGCTGTTAAATTTATTGGCTACTTTATGAAGAATACATTTGGTAATTTCTGCTCTAGTTTTTTTAATCATCTTTTGAGATTTTGGAGCGTAAAAATAGAAAAAGTTTGTGGATGATTTGAATTTAAATGAAGTTTGTATGATTTTTTTTTAGTTCGGATTTGAAGAATTTTAATTGATAAACTTCTATATAAAATTGCCACGAATTCACAAATTATATTTCAAAAAGTGACGAAAAAACAAACCAATCAAAAAGTTGGCAAGTAATTTTAGCCCTGATTGCAGCAAATGTTTGAGCTCTTTTTGCCTTTTTCAGGCAAAAAAGCGAGTGCGAAAAGCAGGAAATAGCTCCAAAAAATAATGAGATACTAAAACAAGTTCAGCACAAGAAATTAAATCTTCAATTTTAATTGTTCTGGTAAAAGTTTAAATGTTTTTCGGTGATGAATGGTTGCACCAAATTCGCGAATTCCATTTCTATGTTCTTTGGTTGGATACCCTTTATTTTTCGCCCAATTATACATTGGGAATTCCTGATGAATTTTCTCCATATATTCGTCTCTATACGTTTTTGCCAACACAGAAGCTGCTGCAATACTTAGATATTTGGAATCGCCTTTTACAATAGTTTTGTGTGGAATTTCTTTATAATCTCTGAATTTATTGCCATCTATAATTATAAATTCAGGCGTAATTTTAAGCTGATCAATAGCTCTGTGCATGCCTGTAATTGAGGCTTGTAAAACATTAATTTGATCAACTTCTTCTTGCCAAATAAAAGAAACTCCAAATGCGAGTGCATTTTCTTCTATAAATGGCCTTAACTCTTCCCTCCTTTTTTCTGATAATTGTTTGGAATCGTTTAAAAAAGGATGCGTAAAATCTTTAGGTAAAATTACTGCTGCAGCTACAACTGGCCCACACAAACAACCTCTACCAGCTTCATCTGTGCCTGCTTCTAAAAAAAAATCACTATAGTTGGATAATAACATAGCACAAAGAAAAGAAAACTTTTTGTTTTTGATGAATGCTAATTAAAGAATGGTAGTTTCATCGATTTAAAATATCATTTAGTAATTAGTAATTTCATCATAATTATTAACTATTCTTTTCGTTTAATTATTTTACATTTGTGTTTGTTGAAATTTATGATGACGAAAAAAACATTCTTAACTTTTTTACTGATTAGCTTTTCATTTACTTCTTTTTTTGGTCAAACAAAATTAGGTGCAAATGCCAAAAGGGAAAACACGTATGTAAATGCAAATGGTGAAATTGACACCCTACGAAATACAGGCTCTACCAAAGTAATTTTATCTGGTGAAACAAAATATACAGATTATAAAATTTTCTCTCATAAAAGAGATACTTCTTATATAGATACTACTCTTACACTTCAAAAAGAATATGAATTTAACTTTTTAAGAAAAGATAATTTTGAGTTACTTGCTTTTCATAATCAAGGACAAACTTTTAATAATTTAGGCTATAGTTTTGATAATGTAAGTCGTTTTCCAGACATTGGTTTTAGCGCAAAACAAGTTAGTTATTTTGAAATTGACGATATAAAATATTACGAAGTACCCACACCAACTACAGAAATTTTATACAGAACAGGCTTACAGCAAGGTCAAGTTTTAGATGCACTTTTTACTTTAAATTTCTCTAAAAGATTAAATGTATCTCTTTCTTACAAAGCAATTCGTTCTTTAGGTGCTTATAGAAGATCATTGGTTAGTAATGGTAATTTTAGAGGTGCTTTTCAATATAGAACCGAAAACAACAGATATGAAATTAGAGGACATTTAGCTTCGCAAGATTTTTTTCATCAAGAAAGTGGTGGTTTAACAGATGAAGCTTTGCAAAACTTTATTGATGATGATCCAGATTTTATTCAAAGATCTAGATTAGATATCAATTTAGAAGATGCAGAAAGTCAGTTTGATGCCAGCAGAGTTTATTTTGAACACAGTTATAAATTACTTGCAAATAAGGATACTTTAAAAGATAAAGATTTTAGCAATTTAAAAGTTGGCCATGTATTTACAAGTGAAAACAAGAGCTATAATTTTGATCAGTCCTCAATAACCACCAACATTTTTGGAAGTGCAAATTCTTCTGGAGCTACTAATAATGATGCTAAACACTCCATAACTAACAACGAAGTTAACCTAGAATTTAATTCTAAATACGTTCTAGGAAAGTTTAGAGCCAAAGCAAACCTTACCAGTTATTCTTATGGTTACGATACTATTTTAAATAGCAACAGTAATTTAAACAAATTAAAATTAGAAGGAAATGCAATTTCTGTAGGTGCAGATTGGAATGCAAAAATTAAAAACTTTCAATTAAATGCAGATGCTTCTTTAACACCTGATTCTGGCAGATTGTCTGGAAATTATTTAAAAGGTGAAGCTCTTTTCGATAAAGACAGTCTATTTACATTGAAAGGAAGTTTGTTAATCAGTTCTAAATCACCAAATTTTAACACCCTTTTGCATCAAAGTAAGTATGATGATTATAATTGGCAAAACGATTTTAGCAACGTAAACACTAGAGATTTAGGTTTTTCGATAGCTTCTAAATGGATAAATGCAGGTTTAAATTTTACAAATATTGATAATTATACGTATTTTGATGAAAACAATTTACCTCAACAATTTGCGAATCAGGTTGCGTATTTAAAAGTAAAAGCAAACAGAGAATTCAAATTTTGGAAATTTGGTTTGGATAATACAGTAATGTATCAAAACGTAAGCAGTGGAAGTTCTGTTTTTAAAGTACCAGAATTTGTAACAAGAAATACTTTTTATTATACTGATGAATGGTTTAAAGGCAAACCAATGTTGGTAAATATTGGTGTTACTTTTAAGTATTTTACAAAATACAATGCAAATGCTTACAACCCATTATTAGCTGAATTTACGCTACAAAATACGCAAGAAATTGGTTTCCCTACTTTTGATGTTTTCTTTAACGCAAGAGTTCGTAGAACACGTTTATATTTAAAGGTTGATAATGTAACTTCTGGTTTTTCTGAAAAGAATTATTTTTCTGCACCTAATTATCCTTACAGAGATTTTACAGTTCGTTTTGGACTGGTTTGGAATTGGTTTATTTAGAATAACCTAAAGCCCATCCTAAATCTTTTCTAAAGGGAAGGACTTTTAGCTAGTTTGCGAAAATCTTGTTAAAAAATACATGTATTAATTTATGAAAAATCAACTTAAAAACAACTGGAAACTTTTTTTAATTGCGAGTTTAACTTTAGGTTTAGCGCCTTTTAATCCACCTCATATTGTTGGAAAAATACAATGGATTTTTGGCGGAAATGATTTTTCATCAGAAAACGGAATGCGATTTCAAGATTGGTTTGATGTATTGTTACATGGCTTACCTTGGCTTTTATTATTGATTTCTGCATTGTTAAACATCAGCAGTAAAGACAAAAAAGAAGTTTAATTTTAGGTTTTAGGATCTTCCTTAAATATTTTTAGAATATTTAAAACTAAAATACAGAAAACCACCCAAATAAAACCTGCCACAAAACCACCTACAATATCGGATGGAAAATGGACTCCTAAATAAATCCTACTGACTCCAATACTCAAAATTAGAAATCCTAATAAAGTTATAATGGAAAATTTTAATACTTTCTTGAATTTAAACGTAAATATCAAATAGATTAAAAAACCATAAAAAGCCATTGCTGTCATAGCATGTCCACTAGGATAACTCAACGTTTTTACAGTAACTAAATGCTCTAATGTGGGTCTTGCTCTGTTTATTAATTGCTTTAAAAGTAAGTTAGAACTCAAGGCTAAAATTAATATTAAAGATAATTGTAAAGGATATTTCCATCTTTTAGAAAAGCAATAAAAAAGAATTGTACATATTATAAACACAATTAAATAACCCCAAACATCGCCAACATCTGTTATAAAAGTAAAATACTTAGTTAAACTTGGCGTTCTAAAAGAAGCTACATATTCACTTATTAAAGTATCAAAATCAGCTAAAATATCTGTTTGTAAACTTCCTGTAAGCTCTACAAAAAACTTAATTCCGAAAATAACAATAGCTAATGCAATTGCAATTATGATAGCATAGGGAATTTTACTATCGTATTTTTTTAATTTTATAGATAAGTATTCTTTAAGAAGTTTTAAAAGTTTAAGCATGTTGAAATTGGAGATATATTCTTTATTTTTTTACAAACCTAAAGCGTTTTTATCATTTTTAGTAACGTAATTGATTTTTGTTTTACTGCAAACACTATAAAGTTTTACACATTACAGGCAAAAAACGATTTGGTATAGAACTCTCTTTTTGATCAATAATTACAAATCCTTTAGATTGATAAAAAGAAACTGCATTTGGGTCTGCTTGCAAAGTAATTGTTTCATTAGCTAAGGAAATTGCTTTTTTAAAAGCGTGATGTATTAATTGATTTCCAAATCCTTTTCCAATAAAATTAGGCAAAACAAACAAGAATTCTAATTCAATATTTTTTTCTTTGGGGTTATTTAAAATATAAAATCCGATTATTTTAGTTTCAAAAACGAATTTATAAACAATTAGTTCTTGAATCATTTGTTCAGACACTGTTAAATCATGTGTCCAATTTTTTAAATTTTCATCAGAATAACCCCAAAAAGCTTTTGATTTTAATGCTATTTCTGTAAGTATTTTGGCATCAGAAATTAGTGCAGAAATTATCATTTCTTGGTAATCATCTTAATTTTTATATTTAAAGCTGCAAATATCAAGGTCATAAAAGGACTTAACCAATTGAAAACTGCATAAAAAGCATAATCAAATACAGGAACTCCTAAAACGCCTGAATGATAAGCTCCACAAGTATTCCAAGGAATTAAAACTGAAGTTACTGTTCCTGAATCTTCTAAAGTTCTACTCAAATTTTCTGGAGCTAACCCTTTATCTTTAAATGCTTTTGCGTACATTTTACCAGGAACTACAATTGCTAAATATTGGTCTGATGCTGTAAAATTTAATCCAATACAAGTAAAAACTGTACTTGCAAACAAACCAAAAATAGAATCGAAAAGACTTAACATAAACTTACTAATTCTTGCTAAAGCTCCAATAGCATCCATAATTCCGCCAAAAACCATGGCACAAATAATCAACCAAATAGTTCCTAACATTTTAGCCATTCCTCCAGCTCTAAATAAATCTGCTAGAGCTTTGTTTTCTGTTGGCACAGAAGTATCTACAGTAATAGCTGTCATAACACCTTTGTAAGCAGAAGTAAAACTTAATTCTTCTACACCTGCAATTTTAGCTACAACTTCTGGTTGAAAAATAAGTGCAAAAACTGCTCCTAAAATGGTACCTGCTAACAACGCTATTAAAGGTGGTGTTTTCTTAACAATTAAAGCAATTACAATTACTGGCACTAAAAATAACCAAGGAGAAATATAAAAAGCTTTATCAATATCTACTAACAAAACATTTATATCTGCAACACCATTAGTATCTAAAGTTAACCCAATAACCACAAATACTATTAAAGTAATAGCTATAGTTGGCACAGTTGTGTACGCCATATATTTTATGTGAGTAAACAAATCTGTACCTGCCATTGCTGGTGCTAAATTTGTTGTATCAGACATTGGCGACATTTTATCTCCAAAATAAGCACCAGATAAAATTGCACCAGCTGTCATTCCTAAAGAAATACCTAATGCTTCTCCAATACCAATTAGTGCAATACCAACTGTTGCTGATGTTGTCCAAGAACTACCAGTTGCCACAGAAATTACTGCACAGATAATAAGACAAGCTGCTAAAAATATAGTTGGGTTTAAAACCTGAAGTCCATAATAAATCATTGCAGGGATTACGCCACTTATCAACCAAGTTCCTGCTAAAGCACCAACCATTAATAAAATTAAAATTGCGCCAGCTGTAGATTTTACATTTTCTGCAACTTCCTCAATCATTGTATCATAAGAAACCTTATTTCTGAAACCAACAAATGCAGCAACAGCTGCACCTAACAATAATATAAACTGATTACTTCCACTTAAAGCATCATCACCAAAAACATATACATTAAAAGCTAGCATTGCCACTAAAGCAATTACAGGAAACATAGATTCCCATATACTAAGCTCTTTATTCTCTATAATTTTTTGATTTTCAATTTTTATTTCTGATAAATTTTTATTGTCTGCCATTTGATAATTTTTCTACTGTAATGTTACGATTTTACACAATGTTATGCAAATCAAATTGCTTGGCTTATTTTTGCAAAATGGATTCGTTAACTCAAATTGTTTTAGGTGCTGCTTGTGGAGAAGCAATTCTTGGTAAAAAAATAGGAAATAAAGCGCTTTTGTTTGGAGCAATTGGAGGCACAATTCCAGATTTAGATGTTTTTATTGGACGATTTTTATACAACAATGAAATACAAGCAATGGCTTTTCATAGAGGTTTTATGCACTCTATTTTGTTTGCTCTTATTGGGTGTTTTTTCTTTGGATGGATTACTTACAAACTATACAATACTGGAAACAGGAAAGATTCAACCACGCTAAGAAATTGGATTCTACTCTTCTTTTGGGCGATTTTTACACACCCAATTTTAGATTGTTTTACACCTTATGGAACGCAATTATTCGCGCCTTTTTCTGATTACAGAGTTGCTTTTAATAATATTTCTGTGGTAGATCCTTTATATACACTTCCGTTTTTAATTTGTATGGTTATTTTGATGTTTTTTAAAAGAAATAAACCTAAAAGACAAATTTGGTTAAAAGCAGGAATTTACATCAGCTCAGCTTATATGATTTTGACAATTTTTAATAAGTTTTATATGGATGCTGTTTTTAAAAAATCTTTTGAAAAAGCAGGAATTTCTTACACACGTTTTACAGCTCAACCCACAATTTCAAATAATATTTTGTGGTATGCAGTTGCAGAAACTGAAAACGATTATCATTATGCTTTTTATTCTTTGTTTGATAAAAGTGTCATCTCAGAAAAAATTATCAAAATTGAAAAAAAACACGATATCATTGACATGAATGATGCCAATTTACAAACCCTTGCTTGGTTTAGCAATGGTTATTTTAAAATCACCAAAGAAGAAAAAATAGGCACTTATAAATATATCGATTTACGATATCCGCCTTTAAACCCTGATGATGCCAATACTTCCGTTTTTAACTTTACACTCTTTAATGAAAGTGATGAATGGGATATTTTACCTTTTAATGGAAATCCGCCAAATGGAGAGGATTTTAACATGTTTATTGAGCGAATAAAAGGAATTTAGGGTTAGTGGTTAGTGGAAATAAAAAAATGCCATTCAAATAAGTTCTCGATACAATTTTCTCAAAAAAATCGAAAATCACTCGAACTGACAAATTCTTATTTATCTGCAACTTTATAACTTGAACCTACAAAACTCCAACCTCAACCATACAAGCTTTCATCATCTTGTAAGTTCTTTCAATATCGTTATCTAAACCAATTGAAAAACGAATTAAACCATCTGTTAAACCCATTTCTTTTTGCTCATTTTCTGGTATTTCTGATGACGTAGAACTTCCTGGAGCAGAAAATAATGTTTTGTAAAACCCTAAACTCACTGCTAAATATCCTAAGTTTTTGTGTTGCATTAATTCCATTAACTCGTTTGCTTTATCTAAAGAACCAGCATCAATTGTTAACATACCTCCAAAACCATATTCTGCATTCATCATGGTTTTAAAAAGTTGGTGAGAAGGATGGCTTTCCAAACCTGGATATACCGTTTTTAAACCATCAGCTTCAAATTTATCAGCTAAAAAAGCAGCATTAAAACTATGCTGTTTCATTCTGATATGCAAAGTTCGCATGTTTTTTAAAATAGATGCTGCTCGTAAACTATCCATAGTTGAACCTAATAACATACAAGCTCCATCATTTACACTTCGTAAATCGTTGATAAACTCCTGACTTCCACAAACAACACCACCAACAGTATCTGAAGAACCATTGATAAACTTTGTTAAACTATGACAAACGATATCTGCACCCAATTTTGCTGGAGAAATTGATAGTGGAGAAAACGTATTATCAACTATTAATTTTAAATTATGTTTTTTAGCTAACGCTGACAACCCTTTAATATCTGCAACTTCTAAAAGTGGATTACTTACAGATTCGCAATATAAAACTTTCGTGTTTTTTGTAATAGCAGCTTCAACCAACTCTAATTTTGTGATATCTACAAAAGTAGTTTCAATGCCTAATTTTGGTGTAAAGTTTTTTAAGAAAGCATAAGTTCCACCATAAATTGTTCTGCTAGAAACAATATGATCTCCAGTATTGCAAATTTGTAATAAAACTGGTGTAATTGCGCCCATTCCTGAAGCTGTAACATTGGCTGTTTCTGTACCTTCCATTGCTGCTAAAGCTTCACCTAAATATAAATTGCTAGGTGTAGAATGACGTGAATATAAATAACAACCATCAGCATTTCCTTCAAAAGTATCGAACATTGTTTTTGCTGATAAAAATGTATAGGTAGATGAATCTGAAATGGATGGATTTACACCTCCAAATTCGCCAAAATATTGTAAATCTTGAATGTTATCTGCTGGATTGAATTTCATAATACATAGTTTTATATCTTACAAAATAAAGATTAAATAGAGATAATGTCAATACAAATCATAAAATATAGATTTTTTGTCTAAATTTGATTTATTAAGCAGTTTTAAAAACCAAAAAACACGGTTTAAGTTTCAATTTTTAGAAAATTTATATGTTAGATTCAATTGACAAAAAGCTCATCAATTTATTACAAAATGATAGTAAACAAACTACAAAACAGTTGTCTTTACAGCTCAACTTGTCTGTAACTGCTGTTTATGAACGCATTAAAAAACTAGAAAACCAAAATGTAATTGAAAAGTATGTTGCCATTATCAATAAAAACAAAATTGAAAAATCTTTTTTAGTTTTTTGTCATATAAAATTAGTGCAACATTCTAGAGAATATGTAACCACTTTTGAGCGTGAAATATTAAAATTAAACGAAGTTTCAGAATGTTTTCATGTGAGTGGAGACTATGATTACATTTTAAAGATTTACGTAAAAAATATGGATGAATACAGAAATTTTATGGTTACCAAATTAACCGCCATTAAATATATTGGCAGTACACATAGTATTTTTACCATTGAGCAAGTTAAAAATACGACTGTTATAAATTTGTAAAACCTCAAATTTATAATTTGAGGTTTTATAAATTTAGCTTTTTATTAAAACTATTTTCTCACTTTCTTTATCAACTATTTTACCATAAAAATCTTTTAGAAAAGAATAATATTGAGGTGATATTATAGATGCATTAAACTCTAAACTAGAGATTGTTTTTATTTTATTACCACTTTGTATCACTTGATATTTAAAAACACCCAAATTATCTGGCAATGCAATTGCTAAGGGTTCTGGAATACTTTCTACTACATACCCTTTAGGAATTTGAATTGTTATTTTATTTTCATTTTTCCAAGCTGTTGCAAAATCTACAGGAAATTTTCGTTCATCTAATTTAAAAGGATTTATTCTTTTTGTTAAAAAAAGAGAAGGTTCTATATAAATTTTATTTCCTATTCCTTCAACCAAATCCTCACTAACAAATTTTACATTTCGAATAACAGCTTTGTTTAAAATTTCTTGATTTATAATTTTAAAATCTTCTATTTCTATATGATTATCTTCTTCATATTTTTCTTTTAACTCTTCATCTTTAATATGATTATTATTTTTCCTAAAGTTTAGCGCACTTGAGTTCTCAAACTTTGATCTGATAAATCCGTTCACCATCAAATCATCATCAATTTTAACCAATGCCATATTTTCTGTGGATGCATATTTAGATGGCGCCAATTTTACCCAAGTAGATTCACCTGTTTTTGTAATAATTCTTCCATTCCAGTTTAAAGCTCTTTCAGGTAGAATATTAGGCATGCTGTATGGCTCTGTAGCATCTAATAAAACATAAGAATTATCTGGAAACTGCACTATAGAAATCACATAATCAAAGCCTTTTAAAGTTGGAAACATAGGAATTCCATTTCCTTTAGAACTTACTAAAACAGGATTAGAATTCAAGCCAGCCTCACGTAACATAGAAGTTAATATTAAATTAACTTCTGCAGCGTTTCCTGTTTTTTCTTTATAGGCTTTTCTAACACCTTCATTTGTATATTTGTTGTAATATCCATTCCATTTTACGTTGGCTTTTACAAACTGAAATATATTCGCTAATTTTTCTGCATCAGAGGTTGTATTTGCTAAAAGTGCTTTTAGATCCTCTTTATAATAATTTGTTTTTTCTAACTCAGCACCAAAATTGTTAGACTTGTATATTTGCTTGCTTACATCATCCCATGAATTAGAAAAGTTTTTAGGGAGTGAATTTGGATATCTTGTTCCTACTAATTCATAGGTAACACCTCCTCTATAATTATTTGCATTCCCAACAAAAGGTTCGTTATTTTTTAACGCTGGTATATTTTCTGCCTCATAATTAGAAATATTATATATCAAATCTTGTCTAGTATTTTCGTAAGATGAGTTAGTACTTTTACCCCAAGAGTTACCTCCAACTTGAGTTGTTGTAGTTCTTACTTTATTTCTAAAAGTTATGCTACTATTTCTAGAAGATTCTTGAGGAGCTATTAAATAAAAACCTTTATTTTTTTTAGCAAAAACCAACCATTCTGGAGTTTCGATATTATATACTAACTTTTTTACTGGAATACCATATTGAAATTGCAAATCATCTACATAATCTGTATAAGGAGAAGTCATTGTATACTCCAATTCAATAACAGAACCTTCTTTTAAATTAGGCATTGTAATTGTTTTCACATGCCTAAACTTACTAACCTTTTCATCAAAAATGTCTTTTTTTGAAAGTTTATCATCATCTACTTTTCCTTTTTCGTTTATGTTGTACGTATACGCTTTTATAGAGTTAATACTTTCAGACTTTCCATCTTCTGGACTAATATATGGTATTTTAAATGTTGCATCCTTAAAACCTTCTGTTGTGTATAATTTCATCCTTATATGGACTTCAGTTATAACTTCAAAACCAGAATTATTATTATAATTGTAATAAGTTCTTCTATATTTATACAAATAGGCTGCATCTGCAGTAGAATCTAAAGGATAAAACTCTTCTTCTAGCTCCTCTTTAAAAACTTTACCAAACTTGTAGTTTTGAGCAGTAACAGTTGCTATTTGTGCAATTAAAATAAATAATACTATAAATTTATTTTTCATATTTAAATTTTTGTGAGTGCAATTCTTAAATTCTCTGATTTTGCGATGCTTCTTCTAAAGCTTCTATATTCTTTATAATCTTCTTTTGGATACACACCTTCTTTAATAATAATTTCTTTTTTATAAGACATGGTGTGTTCATCTATTATTTTAAAACTGATTTTATATGAACCGAATTTGGTGACTAATTCTTTATTTTGAGGCGTATAATTTAATTTATAATTTTCAGGAAATTTAATTTCATATTCATCTACATCTTTATAGCCACTGCTAATTTTTAAAGGTAAATTTCTACCTCTATATCTTTTTGGTATTTCATTTTCTGTATTAAAAATATTTACTCTAAATAAATATTCAGTGTCATTTACAGAAGCATAATTCGCAATAGAAACTTCTAAATCTTCTGTAAAAACAATATTTTCTTTATCATTTTTTAAAAGATGAGCATTTATTTCTAAATTGTTATTATAACTCCAAGTTCTAGATTTATAATTTTTTATCAACTCTTCTTCTGAAAAAGTATCCAGGTAAGATTTATCATCATATTGTAACCCTTTAGAAACTCTATTTAAAGAAGCAATAACGTCGCCTTTTGTAGTAAGTTCAATTTTACCAAGCGTTGTTTGAAGGTTTGTTTCATCAGTATAAATAGCTGTTCTTTTTATAAATCCACCTTCAGGAGTTACTACCAAAACATCTCTATCATCTGTAAAATCGCCTAAGAAACCAAAAGGCATTGTTTGACTTGTACATTCTAACCAAATGTCTTTTCCTTCATTGGGAAGGTTTAAAATAACATGATTCCCTTGAATTGATGCAAAATCTTTATCTAAATTTCTTTTTTCATCAGCATAAACAACAGTGTAATAAGAGGTAACACCAACAATATCTAACAATGCTTTTGTATAGTTTGTTAGTCCTTTACAATCTCCATAACCAACTTGATCTACTTGGTTTGCTGCTATAGGTTCCCAACCACCAATACCAACTTGTACACTAATATATCGTGTTTTATTTTGCATAAACTGGTATACAATTTTTGCTTTTTCAAGTGGGCTTTTTGCTTCCTTAACTAAATCTAAAATTTTAATTTTTGTAGCTTCATTTATGTTGTCTCTACCTTCTAAAAGAGATTTGTGCATCCATTGCCCAAATTCTTGCCAATTGGTAGCTTCTCCATAAACACCTTTTAAATAAAACTTATCTAAAGCAACTTTTACTATTGGTAAAATATCTCTAGATGAAATAGAATTATCTTCATAATCATAAGCTTGTTGTTTTTTTATGATGTACTTTAACTCAGTATTTGTATCAGTTTTATCAATATTAAAACCCTCAAAATGCGTTTCTTTTTTTCGCCAAGGAATTGATTTTGGATTCTTTAAAATATATGAACTCTTTTCTACAGATACGTAATACCCATTTATTGGAAACCAAGTAGGAATAAAACCCGTTGATGATGTTTTGTATTCGCTTTCAAAAACCAACGTATAAGGATATGAAACTGGTGTATAATCTATATATTTTACTCTAGAATCTGAATATAAAGTTCCACCATCCACAGCACTTACATCTAAAAAATCTCGTTCTTTAAATTTTTTAATTTCGTTTCCAAAAGCATCATAAATAAGCGCAGAGAGCTCTGTGATTTTTGTATCATCATCATAATGTTGATAAATACCAGCATCTGAATTGCCCAATTTATTTAAAACAGTAACTATTTTTTTTTCATAAACCACCATTTTATCAAAATCCTCAATGGTAATTTCTATGGAGCTATTTCTTACAACAGCATTTGCATTTTCTTTTAAGTCAACAGGAATTGAATAAACACTTAATTCAGAACTTTGAGAATAGCCAATAAAAATATTAAGAAGTAGTAATAAGAGTAATTGGAGGGGTTTTATAATTGACATATCTTTTTTATAGAATGCCAAAATAAAAAAGAAAACCCAAAACTAAAAGTTTTGGGTTTAAAATAAATTAAAATTTATTATTTGTTTGCATGTGAGCCATCACAATTTCCATCTGGATTAGATGTTAATCCACATCCACAAGGTCTTGGCATTTTGTAAGTATTCATTTAATTAATTTTAAATTGGTTTATTATTATGCTTTTGTTTTAACTTCAAAAGACATTGCAATTATATCATCAATAAATTTATCTTGTAAATCATCAAAGAAAGATTTTGAACCGTATTTTACGTTAAAATCTGCTCTGTTAATGTTAAAAGTTTCGCTTTTAAAAACAGTTACACCACTTTCTGTAGAAAGCATTGCAGGAATTGTAATGCTTTTTGTAACATCTTTAATTCTTAAATTTCCTGTTACATTGTAACCTGTTGCTGTTTTTTCTGCATTTGTAATTACAAATCTAGATGTTGGGTAAGCTTCTATATCAAAAAAATCTGCTGCTTTTAAATGTCCTTCTAATTTTCCAGCACCATCAGATCCTTCCATATCTTTATTTGTAATTGTGCTCATGTCAATAATAAACTCACCACCAACTAAAGTTCCTTCATTTATAAGTAAACCTCCAGTTTTTAAAGCTACAGTTCCATTATGTGCACCAGTTGGTTTTGTACCTTCCCAATGTAAAACAGATGCAGATGTATCTACGTTATCTAATTCACCAACGTTTACGTCTACAACTTTTGCTTCGTCAGTTTTTACAGTTTCTTTCTTTTCTCCTTTACAAGCAGTTAAAACTGATGCAAATACTACAAGTGATAAAATTATTTTTTTCATTATTTAATTATTTTAAAGTTTATATTGATTTGTTACGCAAATGTATAACAAATTTATTTTCCTTGGAAACTATTATCTACTTTTTTAAAATATAATTAATAACATAAGCTGCTGCTTGCAAACCAAATGCTGCTGGCATATAACTTATTGTGCCATAATAAGATTTTTTAAAATTTGTTCCATCAGTGATTTTTAAACTTTTAGAAATCTGAATTTCCTCTGAATAAACTGCTTTAACGCCTTTATTTACTTTGCGTTCTTTTAAGCGTTTACGTAAAATTCTAGCCATTGTACAATTTTTTGTTTTACCAATATCTGCAACTTTTATTTTGGTAACATCTAACTTACCTCCTGCTCCCATAGACGATATTATTTTCACCTTTTTTCTTCTAGCAGCCACAATTAAATTCACTTTTGGAGTAATTGAATCGATACAATCTAGCACATAATCAAATTCTTTTGACACAATTTCGTAGGCTCTTTCTGGTGATAAAAATTCTTCTAAAACCACCAACTCAATATCTTTGTTGATGTCTTTTAATCTTGATGCCAAAACTTGCGCTTTCGATTTTCCTATGGTAGAATCTAGTGCTGGTAATTGCCTATTTTTATTGGTTTCATCAAAAACATCACCATCTACTAGTGTTATTTTTTGCACACCTGCTCTTGCTATAAATTCAGCTGCATAAGATCCTACTCCACCCAAACCAACTACAAGAATATTCGCTTTTTTCAGTTTTTCTATTCCTTCTTTTTGCACCAATAATTCTGTACGTTCTAACCAACTCATCTTTTAAAAATATGTTTAAAATTTTGTTTTATTTTTTGTTGAAGCTCTTTAACTTCAATACTTTTTATTGTTGCTATTTTCAGATAAATTTCTTGAATCGTAACTTCTGAATCATCTGTTTCTATTAAAATCTTATCCAAAGAAATAGCTAAAAACACTTCTTGTAATTTTTTATTATTGATGATTGCTGTACCAAAAGACAATACAATATCATTTATTAATAAACTTTCTGCTATTTGTAAGTTTTTGTTGAAACCATGTAAAACCCAAGTTTGAGTTGGTTTCAACGTTTTTTTTATTTCGATGATTTCCTGATGTGCTTTTACACAATGAATAATCAACGGTTTTTTATATTTTTCTGATAACAGCACTTGCTTTCTAAATGCTAATTTCTGGAGTTCAAAGTCTGTTTTTGTAATTTTATCCAAACCACATTCGCCCAAAGCAAAACAGTTTCTTTCTTGAAGTTTTTGCTCAACGACTAAAAGTTCGTTGTCTAAATTTTCTTTATTGATAAACCAAGGATGAATCCCTATGGAAAATGGTTGAGAAAAATCAGTAGAATTTGGATAGGTATTTAAAATTGAAAATACATTTTCATCCGAAGAAATTGTATGTGTATGAACATCAAAAAAAGTCATTAAAACTTACTCTTTATTTTTAGAATCGATAAGAAATGTAACTGGACCATCATTTATGAGTTCAACTTTCATGTCTGCACCAAATTCGCCAGTTTGTACTTTTTTGTCAATCTCTTTTTCAAGTGAAGCAACAAAATTCTCATACAAAGGAATTGCAATTGCTGGTTTTGCAGCTTTTATATAACTTGGTCTGTTTCCTTTTTTGGTTGTTGCTTGTAACGTAAACTGACTTACCACAATTACGTCACCAGCAATATCTTTTAAGGATAAATTCATGACCTCATTTTCATCATTAAAAATACGCAAGTTAGCCGTTTTTCTGATTAAGAAATCAATATCTTCTTGAGTATCTTCATCAACAACGCCTACTAAAACTAAAAGTCCTTTTTTAATCTCTGCAACCTTTTTTTGATTGATGGTTACACTTGCCTTTGATACTCTTTGAATTACAATTTTCATTACTTCTTATTCAGTATCCTCTTCATCCCAAACATCCGTTCTAAAATGTTCTTTTTCTTCATCTCCACTTAAAATTTGCAAGTAACTTTTATAACGAGACCAAGAAACTCTCTCTTCTTCCAAAGCTTCTTTTACAGCGCAATTTGGTTCTTTTGTATGGATACAATTATTGAATTTACAATCTTGTTTTAACGCGAAAAATTCTGGAAAATAATCTCCTAATTCATATTTATCAATATCTACGACTCCAAAACCTTTAATTCCTGGAGTGTCTATAATTCTAGCATCGAAACTTAAATCGAACATTTCTGCAAAAGTTGTAGTATGTTGCCCTTGTTTATGTTGTTCTGAAATTTGTTTCGTTTTTAAATTTAAACTCGGCTCAATTGCATTTACTAGAGTAGATTTCCCAACTCCTGAATGCCCAACAAACATAGATGTTTTGCCTGTCATTATTTCTTTGATTTCAGAAACGTTTTTGTTTTCTGTTGCAGAAACCTCTACACATCTATAACCAATGGCTTCGTAAATATCTTTTAGGTACAAAATTTCTGCTCTTTCTTCAATTTCGTAAGAATCTATTTTATTAAAAACTAAAATAGTTTCAATTCTATAGGCTCTTGTAGAAACTAAAAAACGATCAATAAAAGTGGTAAATGTTGGTGGATTGTTAATGGTGATCAGCAAAAAAACCTGATCGATATTAGAAGCAATAATATGGATTTGCTTAGAAAGGTTTACCGATTTTCTTACAATAAAGTTATCGCGCTCTAAAATCTTTTTGATAACACCTGTTTCTTCATCTCCTTTTTTTTCTAAATCGAACACAACTTTATCGCCAACAGCAATTGGGTTGGTACTCTTGATATCTTTTATTCTGAATTTCCCTTTCATTCTACATTGATGAAACTTGCCATCAGCAGACTTTACAAAATACCAACTTCCTGTAGATTTATATACGATTCCTGTCATTACTACAAAGATGCAGAATTATTATTGATTTAGAAAAATTTGATATTTAAATTGCCACAAATTCACGAATTAAAAAAAAATCCTACTAAAACCAATTTATACATTGTTTTGTCTTTTCAACATTTTTTGGAGAAATCAGATAAAATTGCTCAATTTTGTATTAACAAAAATATGAGACTTCTCTAAAAATCATAGTGACATTGTTGTCTATAAAAAACCTCACAGGTTTTAAAAATCTGTGAGGTTTGGAAATTCTATTAGTAATTTTAATTAACTTCCTTTCTTAGTTTGCAATTCGCGTTAAGGATTGAGCAATTGTTTGAGCTCTTTTTTGTTTTTCACAAAAAAAGCGAGTGAGAAAGCCTGACCAAACTTTTTTGTTTGGTAACGCCCAAAAAGAAAACCACAAACTCAAAAATAATTCTTGAATTTGTGGTTCTATAATAATACCTACAAGGTTTTAAAAACCTTGCTAGATACTTATCCTTTAATCACTTTTTCTTGATGATTGATAGATTCTTGATGAATTGCCTTGAACATTCTCAACACAAATTCTTCACTTAAACCTTTGCTTTCACCTTCTAAGATCATGTTTCCTAAAATCTCGTTCCAACGTTTAGATTGTAAAACTGCAACATTTTTTTCTTTCTTTAAAGCACCAATCTGTTCAGAGACTTTCATTCTTTTTCCTAATAAATCAATCAATTGATCATCAGCTACGTTTATTTGAGCACGTAAATTATTTAAAGAATTTTCATAATCTGCCTCTGTATTAGTTTCTTTTCTAATTTTTAAATCTTGCATAATTTGCTTCAACTTTGTTGGCGTAACTTGTTGTGCAGCATCACTCCAAGCATTGTCTGGATCAAAATGCGTTTCAATCATTAAACCATCAAAATTTAAATCTAAAGCTGTTTGAGAAACATCAAAAATCATTTCTCTGTTTCCTGTAATATGTGATGGATCGCAAATTAAAGGTAAATCTGGAAAACGATTTTGGAATTCAATAGCAATTTGCCATTCTGGAACATTTCTATATTTTGATTTTTCGTATGTTGAAAAACCTCTGTGAATTGCGCCTAAGTTTTTAATATCTGCTGTGTATAATCTTTCAATACCTCCTAACCATAAAGCTAAATCTGGATTTATTGGGTTTTTAACCAACACAATTTTGTCTGTTCCATGCAAAGCATCTGCAATTTCTTGCATAATAAAAGGAGATACTGCAGTTCTTGCACCAATCCATAATAAATCAACATCATTTTCAATTGCTAATTTACAATGTGCAGCATTAGCAACTTCTGTACAGGTTTTCATACCTGTTTGCTCTTTTACCTTTTTTAACCATCTTAAACCAAGTTCGCCAACGCCTTCAAACATTCCTGGTCTTGTTCTTGGCTTCCATATTCCTGCTCTAAAATAATTTACATCAGAATCTTTTAATTCGTGTGCAATCTTTAAAACTTGTTCTTCAGTTTCTGCACTACAAGGCCCTGCTATTACTAGAGGATGATCTAATTTCATATCATCCAACCATGTTCTTAATTCTTTTGTATTCTTCATCTTTCTACTTGTTTTGGCTTTTACTTTATGCCGTTTAAAATTTGTTTTATATAATTTGTATTCTCCATTTCGTTAAAAATTTCAGAGAAATTATCTTGTTGCATCAACTCTTTAAAATGTTGTAAATTATTGATATATTCTTCTAACGTTTCAATTACGTTTTCTTTATTCTGTTTAAAAATTGGTGTCCACATTGCTGGACTACTTTTTGCTAAACGAACTGTAGATTCAAAACCAGAACCTGCCATATCAAAAATATCGCGTTCATTTTTTTCTTTATTGATAACTGTTTTACCCAACATAAATGCGCTTATGTGAGATAAGTGCGAAACATACGCAATATGTTTATCATGCGAAACTGGATCCATATAACGAATACGCATTCCAATGTCCGTAAAAAGCTTCAATGCTTTTTCTTGCAACTTAAAAGTTGTTTTTTCAACTTCGCAAATAATGTTCGTTTTCCCTTTGTATAATCCAGAAATCGCTGCTGTTGGTCCAGATTTTTCTGTTCCTGCAATTGGATGACAAGCTAAAAAATTTCTTCTTTTTGGATGATGTTCAACCACTTTACAAATTGCTTCTTTTGTAGATCCTGCATCCACAACCAAACCGTTTTCTGAAATTTTATCTAAAATAGTTGGTAATAATTTTACAGTTGCATCAACAGGAATTGACACAATAACCAAATCTGCATTTTCTAAATCGTCTAACGTTGCTTTTTTATCAATTAGTTTTAATTCTAAAGCCTTATTTAGGGTTTCATCTTTTCTACTAATTCCGTGAATTATAACTTCTGGATTGTGTTTTTTAATGTCGATAGCAAAACTACCGCCAATTAAACCAACACCAATCATATATATGTTTTTCATTTTCCTATACCTAACCCTTTCCAAAGGAAAGGCGATTTATTAACTTTGTTATCAATGGTTTGAAACCCATTGCTATTCAAATCTTATTACACAAACAAGCTGACTGAAAACTGCCAACTGATTTACTGCCGACTTTTTAATCAAATCTACTAATTGCTTCCTTAATTACATCTGATGTTACACACAAAGAAAACCGAATATAACCTTCTCCTTGAGAACCAAAAATGGTTCCTGGTGTTATAAAAATATCTTTTTCATATAAAACTGCATCTGTAACTTCTTCAGATTTTTTTCCTTCAGGAATTTTTGCCCAAACAAATAAACCAGTGGAGTTTTTATCATAAACTGCATCTAATTTATCTGCTAATTGCCAAATTAAATCTCTGCGTTCTTTATAAATTTTATTTTGTTGATAAAACCAATCATTTGATAATTGTAAAGCTTCAATGGCTCCTTTTTGAATTCCGTAAAACATTCCAGAATCCATGTTCGATTTTACTTTTAAAACTTCGTTGATGTACGTTGCATTTCCTAACAACATTCCAACTCGCCAACCAGCCATATTAAAGGTTTTGCTTAAAGAATTTAACTCTAAAGCAACCTCTTTTGCGCCTTCAACTTGTAAAATACTTATTGGATTCTCATTTAAAATAAAACTGTAAGGATTATCATTAATGATTAAAATGTTGTGTTTTAACCCAAAAGCAACTAACTTTTCGAACATTTGTAACGTTCCATTGGTACCTGTTGGCATATGTGGATAATTTACCCACATTATTTTTACCTTACTCAAATCTTGTTTTTCTAATGCATCAAAATTTGGTTGCCAATTTGTTGCATCACTCAAATTATAAAACAATGGTTCTGCACCCACTAATTTGGTAACAGATGTATAGGTTGGATAGCCAGGATTTGGAATTAATACTTGATCTCCTTCATTTAAAAAAGCCATAGAAATATGCATAATTCCTTCTTTGCTTCCCATTAAAGGTAAAATTTCACTTTCTGGATTTGCAGCTACAGAAAACTTATTTTCATAAAAAGTTGCAATAGCGTTTCTTAATTCTGGTAAACCTTGATATGATTGATATTTATGCGCACTTGCATCTCCCAAACTTCCTTGAATTGCTTCAATTACTTTTGCTGGTGGTTGCAAATCTGGAGAACCAATTCCCATATTAATAATTGGTTTTCCATCTGCCATTAAAACACGTACTTCTCTTAATTTTTTAGAGAAATAGTATTCTTGAACTGTATCTAATCTTTTGGCTGCTTTAATCATATTTATTATATTAAATTCCTGACCTTTCGACTGCGCTCAAGGTGTCATTTTAAAACTTTACTATAATCTTCCGTTTTTAAAAACTCCTAAAACTTTAAAATCTTCTGCCATAATTTCTATCAAAGAAATTGCTTTTTTATAATCATTATAATCTTCAAAAGTAACATCAACAAAAAAGGAATATTTCCAAGGTGTTTCAATTACGGGTAAAGATTGAATTTTAGTCAGGTTCATTTTACAGTCGCTCATGGCATTTAAAATCGCTGCTAAACTTCCTCTTTTATGACTTAATTGAAACTTTATAGAGGCTTTATTTACAGTTTCATCTTCTACAGGTTTATCTGTTTGTACAATTACAAAACGTGTTGAATTGTCCTTTATCGTTTGAATTTCATCTTCTAAAACTACCAATCCAAAAATTTCTGCGGCTATTTTTGGGGCAATTGCTGCAATACCAACCAAATTTTCTTTGGCGATTCTTTTCGCAACTTCTGCTGTATCTACATCTTCTACTAATTTAATATGCGGATATTTTTTAAAAAAATCTTTGCACTGTAACAAAGCCATTGGATGTGAACAAACTTCTTTAATATCTTCAATTTTTTGACCTTCTAAAGCCATTAAATGATGATGAATATTCAAATATTGCTCGCCAATAATGTGTAAATTATTGTTATCAATTAAAGCATAATTAGGGATTATAGAACCTGCAATGGTGTTTTCCAAAGCCATAACTCCCAAATTTGCAGATTTATCCAACAAACTATCAACCAAAACATCAAAAGACATACATTCTTTTAACGCAATTTTATTTCCATAAAAGTCTCTTGCAACTTTATGATGGTTTGAGCCTTCAGCTCCTTGTATGGCAATTGTTTTCTTCAACTTTTATAATTATATCAAAAAAAAAGCCTCGAATTAAATTCGAGACTTTATATATTATGTGTATTTGTTAACAGCATACAAAGTCTCTCCTTTTATTAAAAAAATAAAAGTAAAAATAGAAATTTGTAAAATTGTTGTTTAACATTTTAATGTTCTTTCTTTGAGAAGCAAATCTAAAGATTTAATTTAGCTACACAAATATTATCAATAAAGATTAAAAACTTTTATGAATAATACTTTATTCTTATTTTATATTGATAATTATTTAATAAAAAGTTATTTTTCCCTAATTATTATCAATATCTAAATTTATTTTTTAATTAATCATAAATACTATACTAAATCTTTTAACCTTTTTGCTGCAATTTCTGCTGTAATATCTCTCTGAGGCGATCCAAACATCTCATAACCAACCATAAATTTCTTAACAGTTGCACTTCTTAATAAAGGTGGATAAAAACTCATATGAAAATGCCAGTGTTCGTTTGCTTCTCCATTTGTTGGTGCTTGATGAATTCCACTTGAATATGGAAAAGAAGTATTAAACAATTTATCATACGCTTTGGTAATTACCGAAATTGCTTCAGCATAATTTTTAGCTTCAACTTCTGATAATTCTAAAATATTTTTCTTTACTTTTTTAGGAGCAATCATGGCTTCAAAAGGCCAAACTGCCCAAAAAGGAATCAAAACCACAAAATCGTCATTCTCAAAAATAATACGTTCTTTTGCTTTTAATTCTTGCTGTAAATAATCGCCTAAAAGACTTGTTTTATTTTTATCAAAATATGTTTTTTGATGTTTGTCTTTTTTATCAACTTCATTTGGCAATGTAGATTGACTCCAAATTTGTCCATGAGGATGTGGATTACTACAACCCATTACTGCACCTTTATTCTCAAAGATTTGCACGTAATTAATCATCTCATTATTCCCTAATTCTGTGTATTCTTTTTGCCAAGCTTTTACCACTTTTGCAATATCTTCCACTTCCATTTCTGCCAAACTTTTGGAATGATCTGGACTAAAACAAATTACTTTACAGATACCAGTTTCACTTTTTGCTTGGAATAAACCATCATTTACATTAAAAGAAGGTGAATCTTTTTGAAGTGCTGCAAAATCGTTTGTAAAAACAAAAACATCTTTATAATCTGGATTTACATCTCCAGAAATTCTTGTATTTCTTGCACATAAATAACAATTTTCATCATGTTCTGGTCTTTTTTCTGTTGATATTTCTTCGTTTTGACCTTGCCAAGGACGTTTTGCTCTATGAGGAGAAACTAAAACCCACTCGCCTGTTAATATATTAAAACGCTTGTGAGAATAATCTTGCAAATTTGTATTTTCCATTTTTGTCTTTTTCTAGTTGATTATTTTACTAAATGTGTTCCGTCAGAAAGTTTTATAAAATATACAGAACATTCTTTATCGAACTTATTTTTGTAGGCTTTTGATACTGATTTTCCAAAGTCTTTTGCTTCATCTTTCGCAATTAAATTAATGGTGCAACCACCAAAACCACCACCCATCATTCTTGCACCTAAAACTTTTTTATTCTTTTTTGCTTGATCTACCAAAAAATCTAACTCTGCACAACTCACTTTATATTGATGTTGCAAACCATTATGTGAGCCATACATTAAAGCTCCTAATTTTTCCAAATCGTTATTTTCGATGGCTTTTGCAGCTTTTTGAGTACGTTCAATTTCTTGAATTACATACAAACCTTTTTGGTAATTTTCTGGAGTAACTTTATCAATAATTTGCTCTAAATCCTCCTCAGTTGCTTCTCTTAAGGTTTCAATTTTTAGCAATTCTGCAATACTTTCGCAAGCAGAACGTCTATCATTATAAGCACTATCAGACAAACTGTGTTTTACATTTGTGTTGATTAGCATTAATTGATGTTCTTTAAAATCAATTTCATAGGGTTTCGATTCTATGGTTCTGCAATCTAACAGAAGTGCATTATTTTTAATCCCAAACATGCTTGCATATTGGTCCATAATTCCACATTTAACACCCACATAATTGTGTTCTGCTTTTTGTGAAATTAAAATCATTTCTGTTTTTGTTAAACCTAAATCAAACAATTCATTCAACCCAAAAACCACACTATTTTCTAACGCTGCAGAAGATGACATACCTGCACCTCCAGGAATATTTCCTTTAAAAATGATGTTAAAATCGCCAATAACTTTGTTTCTATTCTGAATTTCTGCAACCACACCAAAAACGTAATTTTCCCAACTTCCTTCTTTTGATGGTTTTAATTTATCGAGTTCAAACTCAATAGTACTATCTAAATCTAGGGCAATTGCTGTACAATTTCCAGCATCGCTTTTCTGAATAGCAGCAGCAATTCCTTTATCTACAGCAGCAGGAAACACAAACCCTCCATTATAATCTGTATGTTCTCCAATAATATTTATTCTACCAGGAGAAAAAATTAAAATTGGGCTTGTTTTGAACTTTTCTAAAAAATGTTCTTTTACTTCCTTAATTAATGTTGCACTCATTTTTATTGATTTTTAGTCTGCACTAAATTTTAAATCCCAATTTAATACGTATGTTTTATCGGCTTCTAAAACTTGCAATCCAATTTTATTATTAAACGTATCAGAAATACCTGTCATTGGTTCTATTGCAATAACATCGAAACCTTTTGGTGTGTATAATTGTAAAAAATTTTCTTCTGAATCTGCTGTAATATCTATTTTATAAGTTGGTGTTGTAAAAGAGACATTATCATCTTTTAAAATAAAACAATCATCTAATTGCTGCTCATCGATTTTAAAAATTTCTGGTGATGTTTGCGCTATTACTTTTTTGGTTATTAAGGTTTTATCGAACTCAACTTTTTGATCACTTTTAAAAGATACATAACTGTTTTTTAAATCAGTAGAATTAAAATATGGATGCCAACCCAATGTAAAAGGAAAAGATTTTGTATCCGTATTTTTAACGGTAACTCTAACTTTTAAACAATCTTCGAAAAGTATATAGGTTACTGATAAAAAGTACATAAAAGGAAAGCCTTTGCTTTCATTTTTTTCATAATAATTAAAGGTTGCTGCGCAGTTATCTTTATGTTCTTCTGATTCAAAAAGTTCAAACTTTTTATTATAAACCAAACCATGCAAAGCATTATCACCATCATTCGTTTCGAATTGATAATCATTGCCTTCAAAAGCGTATTTACCTTGTTTAATTCTACTTGCGAAAGGAAACAAAATCGAAGATGCATAAGAATCTTTATAATCGAAATCTGGTTGTTCTTTAATGATAAATTTATCCTTAAATTTTAGCGAAACTACTCTTGCTCCTTGCTCTAAACAAATTTTTGCTTTTGTAGTTTTGGATGAATTTTGCAACTCCACAAAACTCAATCCTTTTTTTTCTTTATTGCTTATCTTAAACATTTTATAACGAATTTCTTAAAATTAAACGACTCGGGTTTTCAACCTTAATTTTTTCATCATTTAAAATCATATGTGCTAATTTTTTTCCCATCAAATTAAAATCTGTGGAAATTGTGGTAATTCCGTTTTCTACGACTTCTTTTAAAATCGTATCATTTACAGAAATGATGCCCACATCTTTTGCTAAAATTAATTGCTCTTCTTTGATTTTTTTTATGACTCTAATAAGGTTTTTATCGTCTAAAATAATAAATATTTCTCCTTTTTTAGGCTTTCTATCTTCTAAGGAATCCAGCACTTCATGCTGCAAATTGTATTGTTTACAAAATGATAAAAATCCATTTAAAATTCCTTTAGGTTGTTTGTCATCATTATATAATAAAATTAAATTTTTATAATGAAGTAACTTCTCTAAAACGCTTTGTAATCCTGTAAAAATATCTTTTTCAAAATTCTGATAGACTGCAGGATATTCGTTTAAATCTTCGTGAATTTGATCTAAAATAAACACTTTATCTTTTGGTAAATTCTTTATAGAATCTTGTGTATTTTTTAAATTAGCAGGCATAATTACATAAGAACTATAATTACCAACATTGTCGTTTATTAACTTATTAAAAACGTTTATATTAAAGTGATGAAAATAAATCTCAACTTCAATATGACTTCCTAAGTTATTTAAAAAAGCGTTGTATAAATCCTCTTTAAACGAATTTAATTCATCAAAAAGTACAAAAATTTTCTGTTGTAATTTTACATCAACAGAAGAAATATAATAGCCTTTACCAACAACAGAGTTTATAATTCCTCTATTTTTTAAGTCATTAAAAGCTGTTAAAACTGTATCTCTAGATAGAGAATGTTTGTTTTTTATAACATTTAAAGAAGGCAACTTATCGCCTTTTTGTAAATCACCTTTTACGATAGCACTTTCTATAGAAGCAATAATTTGCTTGTATTTTGGTGTTTTACTCTCCTTGTTTAGTTTTACGATTCCCACAAGACAAATATATAATTTTATCACAAATAAACAACTGGTATGTACTAGTAGTTTATTTAAAAAAATATCACACTTCAATAGTTCATCTTATGAAAAGGAATTATTACCTTTATCGATCTAAAATTCACAAAAATGTATACCCATAAAAAAAGTCTTTTAAAAACGTATAGTTCGCTTTTTATTCTTTGTTTACTTACTTTGAGTAGTTGCAAAAATGAAAAATCAACAACAAATTCATCCGAAGAAAAAAAAGAAAAAATAGCTGTAAAAACTCCTGAAAATATGATTTGGGTAGCAGGAAAAACATTTTTACAAGGTGCAAAAGAAACTGATAAATATGCCATGCCAAGAGAAAAACCTGCGCACGAAGTTACAGTAGATGGTTTTTTTATGGATGTTACAGAAGTTACCAATAAACAATTTAAAGAGTTTGTTGCAGCCACAAAATATATTACAGTTGCTGAGCGCAAAATTGATTGGGAAGAAATGAAAGCGCAATTACCTTCAGATACTCCAAAACCTCACGATTCGATTTTACAACCTGGAAGTTTAATTTTTAATAAAAAAGTAAACGCTGTTGTAAACATGGAAAATTATGCACAATGGTGGACGTGGAAAATTGGTGCAGATTGGAAACATCCTGAAGGACCAGAATCTAATATAGAAGGTAAAGATGATTTTCCTGTGGTGCATATTGCTTTAGAGGATGCTTTGGCATATTGCAAATGGGCTAACAGACGCTTGCCAACTGAAGCTGAATGGGAAGCTGCTGCTCAAGGAAAAAATACAGATGCCATTTTTACTTGGGGAAATGATAAAACTATTTTAGATGCAAATGCAAATACTTGGCAAGGAACTTTCCCTTCAAAAAACGAATCTGTAGATGGTTTTGAATTTATTTCTCCAGTAAAATCTTATCCAGCAAATAGTATTGGTTTATTTGATATGGCTGGAAATGTTTGGGAAATTACAAGCGATTTATTCAACGTAAACCATTACAAAGAAATTGATATTTCTAAACCAATCATAAATCCAAAAGGTGCTAGTAAATCTTACAGCCCAAGCAATCCTTATCAAGTTGAACATGTTATGAAAGGTGGTTCTTTTTTATGCCACGAATCGTATTGTGCTAGTTTTAGAATCTCAGCAAAAATGGGAGTTGCTATAGATTCAGGCTCAGACCATGTTGGTTTTAGAACAGTTGCCACTCCAGAAATGTTAGCTTCAGAATAAAATATTTTATGAAAAATTATTTAAAAAAATTATTTTTATTTGTCTTATTTTTATGTGCAAATCAAGCTGTATTTGCACAATTAACAGGTACAATTTTAGACAAAGAAGATGATACACCTCTTGAATACGCAACAGTTGCTTTGTATTCTCAATCTCCAAAAACCTTAATTACTGGAGTTATCACGAATCAAAATGGTGTTTTTTCTTTTGATAAATTAAAATCTGGGACGTATTTAATAGAAATTTCATTTATTGGTTATCAGCCTAAAAAAATAGAGAATATTGTGTTTTCTGGGAAGGAAAAAAATCTTGGAAATTTACAATTATCTTTAGGTAATTCTTTGAATGAAGTTGTAATTAAAGGTGAAAGAGCTGCTGTTGTTAGTAAAATTGACAAGCAAGTTTTTGATGCTACCAATTTTCAAAACAGTCAAGGAGGCACAGCAACAGATGTTATTAAAAACCCCCCTTCTGTTTCTGTAAACGGAACTGGAGATATTTCTGTAAGAGGAACCACTGGGTTTATCATTTTATTAAATGGAAAACCTGTGCAAGGAAATCCTGCAACAATTTTGAGTCAATTGCCAGCAAATTCTATTGATAAAGTAGAAGTTATTACTGCTCCATCTGCAAAATACGATCCTGAAGGAAAAGCTGGAATTTTAAATATTTTCACCAAAAAAGGTGCTTTAAATGGAACTTTTACGCAAATAAATACACGAATTGGAGCTCCATCAATTGAAGGTTACAACAATTCTGAAAGCGCAAAACGTTATGGAATTGATGCAACTTATAATTACATAAAAGACAAATGGAATTTTTCTTTAGGAGCAAGCTACCAAAGAAATGATATTTCTGGACGAAGAGAAGGTGATGTTTTTACGATTATTAATGATGTAAAAACAAGTTTTCCTTCTGATGGAGAGCGTTCTTTTGATGAAGAAAACTATAGTGGAAACATCAATTTAGATTACACTCCAAATAAAAACAACGAATTTTCTGTTGGATTTTTTGCAGGAAAAAGAAGTAAAGACAGAAGAGCAGATATTCTTTATTTTGATAATAATGCTGTTGAACCTGCAGATAGTAATAATCGATTATACACGTTTCAATATTTTAATGAAAACCTAAGAATTAGATCAAGTGATTTTGCTTTAGGAAGTTTTGATTATGCTCATAAATTTGCAGATGATTCAAAATTATCAACATCATTTCTATATGAATATACTCTTTTAGGTGGCCCAACAACCAACAGAAATTTAGGTTTTCCTGATACTTCTCAAATTCTTCAAGATGAATATAACACTAATGATAATCCACTTTTTGGAACGTTGTTTAGGGTTGATTATGAGTTCGCAGATTTTGCTTTTGGGAAATTAGAAACTGGATATCAATACCGTTTTTTAGATCATGAAGGCGATTTTTTATACACAAGAAGAAATAACACCACAGGTATTTTTGAAACTGTTCCTGAATTTACTAGCCAAATAGATCTGAAAAGAACCTTACATTCTGGATATGTAAATGTATCAAACAAAAAAGAAAAATGGGAATATGTTGCTGGACTTCGTTTGGAAAAAATGGATAGAGAATTAACTTTGCAAGGTGCAAACCAAACAACTCCTGAAGTAATAAATTATGATTATCTGCAATTATTTCCTTCTGCAACTGTTGCCTACACTCTAGAAAATAAAGCGATCATAAAAGCAGCTTACAGTAAAAGAGTTCAAAGAACAACTACCTTTAAAATGAATCCTTTTCGTGAAAGAGAGCATTCTGAAACTTTAGAACAAGGAGATAAAAATTTGTTGCCAGAATTTGTAGATTTGGTTGAAATCGGGATTTCAAAACGCTATAAAAAAGGGAATTCAGTATATGCAACTGCGTATTTTAGAAACGTAAAAAACTTGGTAAATAGAGTCAATAAAATTTTTAATGATACTATTTTAGACAGAATTTACACCAATGTTGGTACAGGAAGATCTTTAGGTTTAGAATTAGGAGCCCAAATAAAACCAACAGAAAAATGGAGTAATTTTATTGGCGTAAATATTTTTAATTTAGATATTAATGGCGCTTTTTCGTATGAGGAAAATGGAACTACTTTTACAGAGTAAATTGACAATAATTCAACACAATATTCCATTAATTTAAATTCTACTTATCAATTTAACACAACTGCTTCTTTGCAATTTACACTGAATTATTTATCTGAAAGAGTTACTGCTCAAGGAAAAGATTCAAGATTTTATTCCCCTAATTTAACTTTTAAGAAAACATTTTTAGAGGATAGATTAGCAGCCACTTTACAATGGCAAAATATTGATATGGGCTTGTTAAGTAGCAATGAACAAAGAATAACAACTTCACAACAAGGTTCGTTTTTTACAACCACAAATTATGTTTATGAAGTTGATATGGTCAGTTTAAATTTATCCTATAATTTTAATTCTAACAAAAATAAATCAAAATTTATTAAAAGTGAATTTGGTGCAAAAGAGTTTTAAATCCAGATAATTATTTATCTTCTTGATGCATTAAACACGATAAATTTCTACTCGTTATTTTCGTTTTGACTTTTTATTTTCATCAACTTTAGTATAAATATTAAACCAATAAAAGCTCCTCAGAAACTGAAGAGCTTTTATTAGTTTGGAAATATCTTAAAATTCTTTTTTTTATTTATCAGCAATTATAATTTCTTGTTATTCTAAAGAGTTTCTAATTCCTAATTCTAAACCACGTAATTCTGCTAAACCTCGTAAACGACCAATTCCAGAATAACCAGGATTCGTTTTTTTCTTTAAATCGTCTAACATTTTATGACCATGATCTGGTCTAAAAGGCATTCTAAAATCTTTTCTTCCAGAGTTAATACGTTTCTTCTGTTCTAAAATTAGAGCTTTCATTACAGAAAACATATCCACATCACCATCTAAATGATCTGCTTCATGAAAATTTCCTTCAGCATCTCTTTTTGTAGCCCTTAAATGGATAAAATGAATTCTATCTCCTAAACGCTTTACCATTCCTGCTAAATCATTATCTGCTCTTACTCCAAACGATCCTGTACAGAACGTTAATCCGTTATTTGGGGATGGAACAGCTTTGTATAAATCCTCAATATCTTGTTCTGTAGATACAACTCTTGGCAATCCTAAAATTGGAAATGGAGGATCATCTGGATGAATACACATTAAAATTCCTGCACTCTCTGCTGCTGGAATTATTTCTGATAAAAAGGAGTATAAATTTGCTTTCAATTCTTTTGGCCCAACTTTATTGTAAGTGGCTAAAATAGCATTGAATTCTTTTAAAGTATACCCTTCTTCTGCTCCAGGCAAACCTGCAATTATATTGTTAATTAATTTTTTTTGATCTTCTTTAGATGATTTTTCAAAAAAAGATTTTGCTCTTTTTTGTTGATCTTCTGTATAATCATTTTCTGCTCCTGGACGTTTTAATAAGTACAACTCAAATGCAGCAAAGGCATCAACTTCAAAACGTAATGCTGTTGATTGATCAGAAACTTCAAAATCTAAATCTGTTCTTGTCCAATCTAAAACTGGCATAAAATTATAACATACAATGTCAATTCCACATTTACCAAGATTGGTTAACGTTTGCTTATAATTATTATAATATTTCTGATAATCGCCAGATTTCGTTTTAATATTTTCGTGAATTGGAACAGATTCTACAACAGACCAAGACAATCCGACTTTTTCTATAGTATCTTTTCTTTTCTGAATTTCAGCAACAGTCCAAACTTCTCCGTTTTTTATGTGATGCAATGCAGAAACAATTCCTGTTGCACCAGTTTGTTTTATGTCTTGTAAAGAGACAGGATCATTGGGTCCATACCATCTCCAAGTTTGTTCTAATTTTTCTTTCATCTTTATATTTTTTAAACGCCACTATATGCTGCAAATCCACCATCTATTGGCACAACAACTCCTGTTACGAATTTAGAACCATCTCCACATAACCATAAAGTTGTCCCTATTAAATCTTCTGGAGTTCCATAACGATTCATTGGTGTTTGATCTATAATTTGCTGACCTCTTTTTGTTAAAGATCCATCTTCTTCCGTTAATAAACTTCTATTCTGGTCTGTTAGAAAAAAGCCTGGAGCCAGAGCATTTACTCGAATTCCTACTTGAGAGAAATGGACAGCTAACCATTGTGTAAAATTAGAAACAGCCGCTTTTGCAGCACTATAAGCTGGTATTTTTGTTAAAGGTGTAAATGCATTCATAGAAGAAATATTTAAAATTGAGCAATTTTCTCTCCCAATCATATCTACAGCAAAAACTTGTGTTGGTAATAAAGTTCCAATAAAATTTAAGTTGAAAGTGAATTGAATTCCACTAATATCTAAATCGAAAAAAGTTTTAAAACCTTCTGTTTTATTTGCTAAATCTGCAGCTTCTAAAAACGGATTTGAAGTGGTTCCTAAAGGATGATTCCCTCCTGCACCATTGACCAAAATATCTACTTTTCCAAAAATTGCATTCACTTGTTTTTTTGCCTGCTCTAAAGAATCTTTCTCTAAAACATTTGCTGCAAGTCCAATTGCTTGTCCTCCATCAGCATTTATTTCATCAGCAACTTTATCTGCGGCTTCTTTTCTTAAGTCTAAAACAGCGACTTTATTCCCTTCTTTCGCTAAAGCTTTTGCTAATGTGCTACATAAAACTCCACCAGCACCAGTTATTACAATTGTTTTACTCATTATATTTGATTTAGTTTATTCACTAATACTTTTCCAATTTATTCTTAATAATATTCTGCATCAGTAAGCTTTTTTATCGTTTTCATAAATGGAATTAAAGCCACATTTATCCATGTTACAAAATCAAATAAAAAAACAAACTTGCAATGATACTGATTGCTGTAGTGTCGCTCTTCTGTTGCATAAATCTATTTTATAAATATTTAAACTACATCTTTTTAAATAAAAATAACTTAGATAAATATTTATCTCAAAAATATGCAAACGTTTGCATAAACCCAAATTTATAGTGTTTTTTATTATTATTTTTTATACGTTTGAAGTTTATAAACATAATTACAAAACATTTTAAATAGTTTCCGATATGAAAATAAAACCTTTTTTAAATGATGATTTTCTATTAGAAAATAGTATTTCGCAACAACTTTATCATGATTTTGCTAAAAAACAACCCATCATAGATTATCATAGTCATGTTTCTGATGCTGATATTGCTAACAATCGTAAATATGAAAACTTAACTCAAGTTTGGCTTGAAAGCGATAGCTCAAAATGGAGAGCTATGAGAACTTTTGGAATTTCTGAAAATTATATTACAGGAGAAGCTAGTGATTTTGAAAAATTTGAAAAATGGGCAAAAACAGTTCCTTATACAATTAGGAATCCATTATATCATTGGACACAGATGGAATTGAAGATTTTTTTATCCGAAGAAAGAATGCTTAACTCTAATAATGCCGAAAAAATATTTCATGATACAGCTACAAAACTTAGTAGTGATAATTTAGCTGCCAGAAACATCCTTAAAAATGCCAATGTTGAGGTTGCAGTTACAACAGACGATCCTTCTTCTGATCTTAAAAATCATCAAAAAATTAAAAATGATGATTGTAGTTTTAAGCTACTTCCTACATTTAGACCTGACAATTCAATTCATATAGAAAAAAGCTCTTTCGTAAATTATATAACACAACTGAGTGAAGCCAAAAACACTTCCATATTAAATTTTTCAGATTTATTAAGCACCTTAAAAAATTGTATCGATTACTTTCATGAAAATGGATGCAGAATTTCAGATCATGGCTTAGAGCATTGCTATGCCAATAAATTAAGTTTCAGTGTTTCAGACAATACTTTTAAGAAGCGAATTGCTGGAGAAAAAATATCAAAAGAAGAAATAGAAATTTACAAATCGACCTTATTATTCGAATTAGGAAAAATGTATGCCTCAAAAAATTGGGTGATGCAACTACATCTTGGTGCAATGAGAAACACAAATTCTAGACTTTTTAAATTACTAGGCAATGATGCTGGTTCAGATAGTATTGGCGATTTTAACCAAGGATTGTCTTTATCTATTTTTTTAAATCGTTTAGATACAGAGGACAAACTTCCAAAGACAATTATCTATAATTTAAACCCAACAGATAATGAATTAATAGCATCTATGGTTGGGAATTTCAACGATGGATCTATAAAAGGAAAAGTTCAATTTGGTGCTGCTTGGTGGTTTATGGATCAAAAAGATGGAATTGAAAAACAACTTAACACATTGTCTAATATTGGTTTATTATCCTGCTTTGTTGGAATGCTTTCAGATAGCAGAAGCCTTTTTTCTTATGCAAGACACGATTATTTTAGAAGAATACTTTGCAATCTTATAGGTAAAGATGTTTGTAATGGAGAATTACCAAACGATATTTCTTTTTTAGGTGATATTGTAAATGACATTTCCTATTTTAATGCAAAAAATTATTTTAAATTTTAGCATCTATCAATAAAAATTAATTCACCTTCTTATTTGATCATAATTTAAAACACAAGTTATATTTAAGTAAATAGAAAACAATCGTTTGCATTTATAAAATAACAGCAACAATAGTTACAAAGGGGATTATAACAAATAATAAAAATATTTACGATATATTTTTAAATTTTTCTACGCAAACGTTTGCATAAAATTAATAAAATGTTATATTTGACAAAATTATAGCATAAACAAACTTTCAATTTATGAAAAAAAATACTCAAAATCTGCTTTCTAACTTCTTCAGATGGAAGTTATTAAACAAGTTATTTATTCCTTTTATTTTCATTTTTTTTACAATTGCAACTAATGGACAATCTCCAAATATTAATGTAACTGGAAAAGTTACAGATAATATTACAGGAGAATCTTTAATAGGTGTTAGTATAAGTGTAAAAGGAACTGCTAAAGGTGTTACTTCCGATTTAGATGGAATGTATAGTATTAGTCAAATTTCTAAAGGCGATATTTTATTGTTTTCCTATTTAGGTTACGATAAATTAGAAGTAAAAATAGAAAATGAAAAAATCTTAAATGTTACTTTATCAGCAGCTTCTAATGAATTAGGTGAAGTTGTAATTGTTGCTTATGGCAAGAAAAAGAAACGAAATTTAACAGGATCTATAGCCTCTGTAAGTAGTGAAGCAATTGCAGAATCTAACGCACAAGACCCAATTTCTGCAATACAAGGTAGAGCTGCTGGTGTGCAAGTAGTATCAAATTCTGGTGCTCCTGGAGGAGGAATGTCTATTAAAGTTAGAGGGAATTCATCTTTAAACTCAGGAAACACTCCACTTTATGTAGTTGATGGTGTACCTATCGAATCAAATTCTTTGTCTTCTTTAAACGGAACAGAAAATTTTGGTTTAAACCCTTTATCAGATATTAACCCAAGTGATATTCAATCCATAGAAATATTAAAAGATGCAGCTTCAACTGCAATTTATGGTTCAAGAGCTGCAAATGGTGTTGTATTAATTACTACCAAAAGAGGTAAATCTGGTAAAGCACAAATTGATGTTAACATTTTAACGGGTGTAAGTGAAATTACTAGAAAACTAAGTGTTTTAAATGCGACACAGTACAGACAAGTGATCTTAGATTCTTATGCAAATATGGATAATCCTACAGTGCCTAATGGAATTGTTTTGGATTCTTTAAATCCTAGAAATAATGGTGATGTAGATTGGCAAAGCGAATTATTAAGAGTTGCACCACAATATAAAGTAGATTTATCTGTAAGAGGAGGATCTGAAAATGTAAAATATGCATGGAGCTCTTCTTTCTTAAGTCAAGATGGAATTATTTTAAACTCAAATTATAAAAGAGTTACATCTCGTTTAAACGTAGATTTTAAAGCTTCAGAAAAATTAACTTTTGGACAGAGTATTTCTTACACAAACGGTTTTAATAAAAGAATAAATGCAGGTGGAACTAACAATTTAAGTATTGTTAGAGAATTATTAGTTCGTCCTCCAATTTTTGCAAATTTTTTACCAGATGGTTCTTATAATGGATATCAATTTGGTAGAAGAAATCCTGTTGGATTAGCTGAATTGGCAACAAATAACAACAAGACAAATCGTATTATAGCAAACCAATATGCAGAGTATAATATTATAGAAGGTCTTAAGTTAAGAAGTAATATTAATCTAGACTTTTTATCAATGAAGGAAGATAAATTTCTTCCAGCTTCTTTAGATTATAGACCAGGTTTTAATAGTGGAGAAGTAAGAGCTATTAGCAATTTAACTTGGGGAAATGAGACTTTTTTAACTTTTAGTAAAGCTTTTTCAGAAGACCATAACTTTTCTTCTTTGTTAGGTATTAGTTTCCAAAATTGGCAATATGAAAGAACTGGTTTAGATGGTGAATTCTTTTCTAGTGATAATATTACAACCTTAAATGGTGCAGGAACAATTTCTAATCAAGATGTAAATATTACTACAGAGCATTCTATACTTTCTTATTTTGCAAGAGTAGCTTATGATTATAAAGAGAAGTATTTATTTGAAGCAAATATAAGAGCAGATGGTTCTTCTAGATTTGGTAAAGATAACAGGTTTGGTTATTTTCCTTCTGTTGCTTTAGGATGGCGTTTTTCTGATGAAGATTTTCTTGAAAACCTAGACTTTTTAAATGATGGAAAAATTCGTTTAACAGCAGGACAAACAGGAAATGAATCTATAGGAAATTACACTGCACAAGGAGAATTTGCAGTAGGAACAAATTATTTAGATTTTTCTGGAGCTGCTCCATCAGTAATGTCAAATTCTGGTTTAACTTGGGAAACAAGTACACAATATAATGCAGGTTTAGATTTATCTTTTTTAAATAATAGATTACAAGTAACTACAGATGTGTATTTAAAAATCACAGACGATTTATTATTTAACGTTCCTGTACCAAGAACAACAGGTTTTTCTACAGTAACCCAAAATATTGGTAGCATCGAAAATAGAGGTGTTGAATTATCTATAAATTCTAAAAATTTAGTAGGCGACTTTAAATGGAGCACTAATTTTAATATTAGTTCAAATAGAAACCAAGTTACAGATTTACCAGATAATGTATTAACAAACGGTTTTATTCAAAATGGTAACTATCATATCTTAAAAGAAGGAAGTCCAATAGGTACTTTTTACGGATGGAAATTTAACGGAGTTTACGCAAGTGATTCAGACAATGTAGACCAAGTTACAAACGGAGCTTTAGGAGCAATTTTTAAAGGTGGAGATCCTATTTGGGATGATGTTGATGGAAATAATATCATTGACAACAATGATAGACAAATTATTGGAGATGCAACTCCAGATTTCTTTGGAGGAATTACCAACAACTTTTCTTATAAAGGAATTAGTTTAAGTTTCTTCTTACAGTATTCTGTTGGAAACGATATTTATAGTGAAATTAATCATCAAAGAAACTCTGTTGTAAGGTATAATAACCTTTCTACAGATGCTTTAACTAGATGGAGAAATCAAGGAGATATTACAGATTTCCCAAGACCAGTTAGAGATGATCCTTTTCAATCAGACAGTAGAATTCAAAGTCGTTGGGTAGAAGATGGTTCTTATATTAAATTAAAAAATATTAACGTAAGATATAGCTTACCAGATAATGTTATCGAAAATTTAGGTTTAAGAAAAGTTGAATTATTTGCATCTGCAGTAAACGTAATAACTTGGACACGTTACACAGGTTTTGATCCAGATGTAAATTCTTACAGCGGATTAAGAGAAGGTGTTGATGAAGGTTCTTACCCTCAAAGTCGCACATTTATTTTAGGATTAAACATTGGATTTTAAAAAAATAATTATGAAAAATATAAAAAATATAAAACCAATTTTATTAAGTGGATTATTAACGCTGATATTCTTCTCTTGTTCAGATATACTAGAGAAAGATCCAGTAAGTAGCTTTTCAGGGCAAGGATTTTACAAAAACTCAAGCGATGCACAATCAGGTGTTTATGGAATTTACGATGCTGCACAATCTACGTTTCGTGTTAACTTTTCTTATTGGGGAGAAGGTAGAGCAGATGCAGTAAATACAAACCATGCTGGAGATCCTTTAGCATTGCAACAAAACATCCTAAATCAAAGTATTACTTCTGCAAGATGGAATAGTATTTATGAAACGGTTAGTCGTGCAAATTATGCTATTAAATACGTACCAACTGTATTTGAATCAGAAAGTGAATTTAGTTTACAGTTAATTGCGCAAGCTAGAGCACTTCGTGCATTATCTTATTTTTATGCAGTTAGAGTTTGGGGAGATGTTCCTTTAATTACAGAACCTTATGAAAGTGTTGAGCAAGAATTCTTTATTTCTAAAACTGATAAAGAGGTTGTACTTGATCAAATAGTTGATGATTTAATTTTTGCATCAGAAAACTGTAGAGTAACTTTTTCTAGTGATAGTTCTAGAATTCTTTTTACGCAAGGTGCAGCACATGCATTATTAACGCAAGTTTATATGTGGAGAAATCAGTATGATGCAGCCATAGAATCATCAGAAAAAGTATTAGATAACAGTTTATACTCTTTAGTTTCTATAAATGATTGGTCTAGAATTTTTACCTCTGGGTATTCTAATGAAAGTATTTTTGAAGTTGGTTATAATGAAGTTCAAACAAATGCATTAAGAGTTTTATATGCTATTGGAGCTGATAGTGATTATTTTCCAAGTGAAATATTCAAAAACACTTTTGAAGATGGAGATTTAAGAAAAGATCTTATTTATGATACTACAGATGCAGATCCAAGAAAAATTTGGAAATTCTTCGGACAAGGTTTTAATGATGAAAGTGCAGACCCTTCAGCAAACAATATTGTTTTGATACGTTTGGCAGATATTATGTTGCTTAAAGCAGAAGCACATAACAAATTAGCAGATACAACTGAAGCTTTAAGACTATTAAATTTAATAAGAGTTAGAGCAGGTTTAGAATCTTTAACATTAGCAACAGCAACTACTTTATATGGAGATTTAGAATCTGCAATACTACATGAACGCTCAGTAGAATTATCTTTTGAAGGTCATAGATGGTTCGATTTAGTAAGAACTGGTAGAGCAATAAGTACTATGAATCCTATAAATGGTTTAAGCGATCCAGAAAATTTGGTTTGGCCAATTCACGAAGACGCTATTAATAGAAACCCTAATTTGACACAAAATCAATTTTACAGGTAAGTATCTATTCCTAAAAAATGCATTAAATAATTAAAATTCAGAAATAATGAAAAATAATAAAACATTACTGTATCTCACAATTGGAATCTTCTTTTCAGTTGTATTAAGTACTTTTTTTAGTTGTGAAGTTCAAGAAGATTTTTCGTATAAAAAGTCCAATTCAAATACTCCTTTATCTGTAAATGCTTGGGAGTTTATTCAACAAAATGATTCTTTAGCATTGCTAGAAGAAGCAATAACATTAACTGGAATCCAGAGTTTTTACGAAGCTGCAGATAAAAAGACATTTATTGCACCTACAAACGAAGCTTTTAAAAATTATCTAGCAGATAATTCTTATCTAGATTTATCAGAAGTTCCAGTTCCAATTTTAAGAAATGCTTTAAAATATCATATTGTAAATGCAGTTGTTTCTTTTGATGATCCTAACATTTCTGAAAGAAACAATCCTTTACCTTACCCAAGTGAAAACGGACAAACTGTTTTCTTATCAAGAACAAGTGGTTATACAGGATTAATAAATGAAGGAACTAACAAACAATGGACAATCATAACATCTAACATAAAACCTACAAATGGTGTTGTTCATATTTTAGATGATATAATTTTCTTTTCTGCACGTTTAACACCAGCTTCTCCAGATCCAGACATTGTTAGAGATACAATTTTTCCAATTGCAGATTCATATGTAAATGGTGGTGGTAGTTCTGGTAGAAATTATGGGTCAGATGAACGTATTCGAGTAAAGAGTGCATCAAATAAAGATTATTTAAGAAAAGGTTTTTTAATGTTTAATCTAAAAGATTTTACAAAAGAAGGCGTAATTGTTGAAATGAATTTAGAGCTAAACGTAAAATTTACGGCTGCAAAAGGTATTGATTTTGATATTTTAGAGGTAAAAGATACTACTTGGACAGAATCTGGAATTACGTTTGACAATGCACCTTTCCCAACCACAGATCCTATAGCTTCAATAACTACATCAAAAGTTTCAGCTTTTCAATTTGACATTCTAGATTATTATAAAGCTTTAACTCATAATGGAAAAGTTGCCTTTATGTTAGACCAAGAAAATCTAAAAGATGAAACAGACGAATTCTGGACAAAAGAAAATACAGGAGGTAATTTGCCATCTATGTTAATTGCACGTTTTGCTACAGGAAATTCAACATTAATTATTGAAAGAAATACTGGTTTTACAGTTAATAGTGGAGAAGCATATGCTTTAAATAATAGTGTTTTAGAAGTTTCTGGAGCAACAGCAGCAGACATTAGTTTTACCATTCAACAAGCACCACAAAATGGCTGGTTTATTAGAGGCGCAAGTGTATTACAAGCTGGCGATTCATTTACACAAGAAGATGTAGACGTTATGAATGTTGTATATATTAACAATGGTAATGGAGCAGATGACAAAATTACTGTAACAACTAAAGATAAAGCTGGTGCAAGCTTACCTGCTTTTGATATTAATATAACTGTACAATAAAAATATAAAACTTGATGAAAAAACCTGTATCCATTTTATTTTACTCCTTTTTCTTACTGATCTTAATAAATTCATGTGCGAAAAATGCAGAAGTACAAGACAATCCTGTAGAACCAGAAACTAGAATTATAGACTTTTCTGGATATGAATGGGTTGTTCGAACTTCAGATGAAACAAAACAAGGACCAGGACCCAATTTATTTTCTGATTCAGAAGAAAATGTTTGGGTAGATGATCAAGGAAGATTACATCTAAAAGTAGTTCAAGATGGTGGAAATTGGTATTGTTCTGGTGTAACTTTAAGAAAAACATTTGGTTACAAAAAATACGTGGTTTATGTAGCAAGTGATGTTGAAGCATTAGATGAAAACGTAGTTGCAGGTATTTTTACGTATAAAAATGATGATCAAGAAATTGATATTGAGTTTTCTAAATGGTCAAAATCAGATAATGAAAATTCTCAATTTGCAGTTCAACCTTCTCACTTAACTGGAAACAAAACCAGATTTAACCTCGACTTAAATAGCAATCTGTCCACACATTTTTTCGATTGGAAAGCAGATAAAATTGAGTTTGGTAGTTACCAAGGGCACACATTAACTCCAGAATCTAAAGATGTAATTAGTACTTGGACGTATACAGGAAGTAATATTCCACCAGAAAATGAAGAACGTTTTAAAATAAATTTATGGTTGTTCAGAGGAAGTGCACCATCAGATAATAAATCAGCAGAAATGATTATTGATCGTATAGAAATTTTATAAAATATTTGAATTAATTCCCCCAAAACTAATTCCTTACAATCGATACTTTTCTGTTGATTAATTTCTCTTAAAGAAAAGAAGATCCCTAAAACAAATACAAAAGAAAAATAATGATAAAATTTAATCAGAACATTACTGTCTCTTCTGATAAAGTAAAAACAGGAAATACAGCTGGAAAAGCTGTGGAAGACTGTATTGTAAGATTACTAGAAACAAAAAAGGAGGTACGAATTATTTTTGCAGCAGCACCTTCTCAAAACTCAATGCTTAACTATGTAACCAATTCTAAATTAATAGACTGGAGCAAGATAGTTACATTTCATATGGATGAATATATTGGTTTAAAAGAAAATGCATCAGAATTATTTTCATCTTATTTAGAAGATCATTTATTCTCAAAAGTTACTGTAAAACAGAAAAACACGATTAACGTTCATAATGGAATAGCTGAAGAATTAGCAAGGTATGAAAAGCTTTTATCCGAAGAAAAAATAGATATTGTTTGTTTAGGAATTGGCGAAAATGGGCATATTGCTTTTAACGATCCACCAGTTGCCGATTTTAACGACCCAAAAGTTATTAAGGTTGTAGAATTAGATGACGCATGTAGAATACAGCAAGTTAATGATGCTTGTTTTGATACGTTTAATGACGTTCCTGAAAAAGCAATTACATTAACAATACCAACTTTAATGAATGCAAATCACTTATTTTGTGTAGTTTTAGGTACTAAAAAAAGTGAAGCAGTAAAAAATACACTTTCAGGCGTAATTTCTACAGCTTGTCCTGCTTCTATACTAACAACACATCCTGATTGCAAATTTTATTTTGATGAGAAAGCATTCTCAAAAAATAAAGAAATTACGAAAGCAATTTAAAAATAATTTAAAGCTCGTTTTTCAACAAAATTAATAAAAATTCTCTCTATTTAAATTGATAAATATGAACATTAAATCCATTCTAAACTTCCTATTAGTCATAACTTTAATCCTAGCAAGTTCTATAGAAACTTCTGCTCAAAAAAATGAAAATAATTTTGATGTAAAAGGGTTTCATTTAGATTTAAGAATTCAAGTAATGACGCCAAATGCGTTAAAAGAATTTGCAACAGAACTTTCTAAAATGGGCATGAATACATTAGTTTTAGAATGGGAAGGAACGTATCCTTTTGAAAATCATGTGGCAATTTCTAACGAATATTCATATACTAGAGCAGAAATAAAAGATTTTATCGCACACTGTAAAACCTTAAATATTGATGTAATTCCACTGCAACAAACATTAGGACATGTGGAATATATTTTACGAAATCCAAGATATAGCAACTTAAAGGAAGACAGAAAAGATATTTCTCAATTGTGCCCAATGGAAGTTGCAGACAATAAAGAATTATTTGCAGAATTATTTAGAGATTTAGCTTCAACACATCCATCAGAATATATTCATATTGGTGGAGATGAAACCTATCTTTTAGGTCATGATGAAAAATGTAAGAAAAAAGTTGAAGAGGAAGGAAAATCAAAATTGTTTGTAGATCACATGAAAATGATTACTGAATTGGTAATTGCAGCAGGAAAAAAACCTGTAATGTGGGCAGATATTATTTTAAAACATCCAGAAGCAGCATCAGAATTACCAAGTGAAACCATTTTTGTGGATTGGAATTATGGTTGGAGAATTAATCATTTTGGTGATGTTCCAGAACTTCAAAAAAAGGGATTTACTTTTTGGGGATCACCTTCTATTAGAAGTCATCCAGATAATTGGTATGTTACAGATTGGACCACACATTTTAAGAACCAAAAGGAATTTATTCCATACGCAAGAGAAGCAAATTACAAAGGAATTGTAATGACATCTTGGTCTACAACTGGCGCTTATGGTTTTACTTGGGATGTAAATTATGATGTAATCGATATGGAACAAATCAGAAATACATACCCACTTTCTGGGTTCCGAATTTTAGTTGCCAGTTATGCAGATGCATTGGAAAGTAAAACACCAATTCAAGAGAAAGAATTTGTTTTAAAGTACGCAAAAACTCAATTTGGTTTAAATGAAAATGATGCTCAAAATTTATCTAATTTTATATTTTCTAAACCAGAATTAGTTACAAACGGAAAACCAGAAAAAAGCAAAAGTGTAACTCAAATGTTAGCTGATTTTGGTGAAATTAGAAACGCTTTATGTGCTATAAATCCTTCTAAAAACAAAAAAGAATTTGAACATTTTAAATTAATGGCAGATTTAAGAATGCATTATTTAGATTTTAAAGAAGTAGTTGAAGAACTTAATTCTACAGACTTTAAACAGTCTCAAACTACTGCTCTAGTTGATAGATTAGACGAAATTTTAAAAGATGCAAAAAAACTAAATAAAAGATTCACCAAATTAAACAAAGGTTTTTTATATGATTCTGAATTGAAAAACCAAAATGAGTTGAGAATTCAGCCTGTAAAAGTTTTATACAATCGTTTGGTGAAAATAAAATAAGATACTAAGCATTTAATTTAGAAGATTCTCTAATAATTAGCTCTGTTTTAAGGGTAATAATTTCAGAATCTATAATATCATTTTCATCTTCAATTTTTCTAATAAGTAACTTTGTGGAAGATTCCCCCATTTGAAAAGCACGATCATTAATTGTTGTTAAATTCGGTTCAATAATTCTAGAAATTGGGTAATTACTAAAACCAACAATAGCAACTTGTTCTGGTATTTTTATGTTTGCTTTTCTAAAAACCTGAATAACACTCACAGCAGAATAATCGTTGGCACAAAAAATTCCATCAGGTAATTCAGGAAGCTTCAGGTATTTTTTAGCACTAGAAACGCCTTCATCATAACTTAAATTTTTGGTGTACATAATTAAGGATTCATCCAAAGGAATTTTATATTTCTTTAAAGCTGCCTTATACCCTTCTAAACGTGCTTTAAAAATACTGGTTTTTTGACTTCCAGCAATGTGTCCGATTTTTTTACAACCGCTCTTTATTAAGTGTTTTGTGGCTGTATATGCAGATTCAAAATCATTAATAACAATTTTGTTTGCATCAAAATCTGTAGGAACTCGATCATAAAAGACAAGAGGAACACCCAACTTGTTAAACTTTTTAAAATGATCACAATTTTCTGTTTCAATACTTAAACAGCCTATGATTCCATCAACCATTCTTGTTTGTAATATTTTTGTAATCTCTTTTTCTCTTTTTAAAGAATCTTTAGATTGAAAAATGGTAACATTATAATCGTTTTTATAAGCAAAATCTTCAATTCCGCTAATGACCAAAGAGTGAAAATGAATATCAATTCTTGGAACAATAATACCAATAGAACGTGTTTTTTTATTTCTAAAACTTGCAGCAATTGAGTTTGGTGTAAAACCTAATTCTTCTGCTTTTTTCTTGACTCTTTTTTTGGTAGCATCACTTATAGCAGGATGCCCTCCTAAAGCTCTCGAAATTGTAGAGGGAGATAATTTAAGGTCTTTCGCTAAATCTTTTAAGGTAATTCTATTTTTCATTATTGAATAACAAACGTTTGCTGTAAAATATATTTACTTTTGGTTGATAAGGTAATTATAATGCTATTTTTTCACAAAAATATCATTATCAAAAGTTTTATTAAAATTTTTACAGAAATATGTAGATTTTGATGAGTTTATATTTATGCAAACGTTTGCATAAATATAAAAATTTAGTTAGATTTGTGAACTAACGTTGTTAATGATTTAGTAAATTAGAAATTTATTAGCAACTCATCAACATAAAAAACACATAACTTATATGGAATTACTAGATTGGATAGTTCTCGCATTTTACTTTATACTTTTATTATCTATAGGTTTGTGGGCATATTCGAAAGTAAAAAATTCGGCAGATTTTTATACAGCTGGCGGAAAATTACCTTGGTGGTTATCTGGTGTTTCTCACCATGTTTCTGGTTATAGTGGAGCCGTTTTTGTTGCTTACGCAGGTATTGCATATACACATGGTTTTACACTTTACGTTTGGTGGGCTTTTACAGTTTCTATAGCAACATTATTAGCAGCTTTTTATATTGCTCCACGTTGGTCTAGATTAAGAAAATTTGCCAACATACAATCGCCAACAGAATATTTATTAATGCGTTATGATTTAAAAACACAACAATTAATTGCTTGGGTTGGTTCTTTAATTAAGGTATTTGATACTGGTGGAAAATTAGCAGCAATCGCAATTTTACTAAATGTTTTTAGCGGTACTTCAATTACTTTCGGAATTTTACTAGTTGGTATTGTATCATTAATCTACATAACAATTGGTGGTTTATGGGCAGATGTTTGGAATGATTTTGCTCAATTTATTGTGCAATTATTAGCAGGAATTACCATGTTTGTTGTTATTATTTTAAATACAGATGATGGTTTTATGAGCATAACAACTGTTTGGGATAAATTACCTGAAGGGAATTCAGATTTTTTTAATGATCCCTATACAATTGCTTTTGCATTTGCAATGTTGCTTATAAATTTCTTTAGTTATAGTGGAGGAACTTGGAATTTAGCTACACGTTTTATTTCGTCTTCTTCTGCAAAAGTTGCTAAAAAGGCAGGAATTTTATCTTCTATATTGTATTTAATTTGGCCATTAATTTTATTATATCCAATGTTTGTGGCACCCTTATTTTTAGAAAATCTTTCAGACCCTACTTTATCTTATGGTTTAATGGCTAAAAAGTTTTTACCTGCTGGTTTACTAGGGTTGGTTTTGGCTTCTATGTTTGCAAATACACTTTCGATGACATCATCTGATTCTAACACAATTTCGTCTGTTATTTGTAGAGATATTCTACCAAATTTAAATCCGAAGTTTAGAAATTTATCACAAAAAAAAGAATTACGTTTAGCAAGAATCTGTACATTCTGTTTCACTTTTATAACGATTCTAGTTGGATTAAATGCAAGTAGTTTTGGTGGAATTTTCGGTTTAATTGTTACCTGGTTTGCAGCTTTATTAGGACCAATTTCTGTACCAATGATTTTAGGTTTATTACCTGCATTTAGAAAAAGTGGAAGTGTTGCTGCCATAAGTTCTATAATTGGAGGTTTACTTGTTTTCGTTATTTTAAAGATGATTCCAGAAAAACCGCTTTCATTAGAAATGGGCGCACCAATTTTAGCTTCATTAATTATATTTATAACTGTAGGTTTTCTAAGTAAAAAACCTGTTCCAGAGAGAGTAACAGAATTACATTTAAACTTAAAAAGTAAAAAAGATGTCTAAAAATAATATTTTTAAGGCATTAGATTATAGAACAAATAAACCAATTTCTGTTGATGTTGAAAATGGAAAAATTTGTGCTATTTCTGAATTACAAGAAACTTTAGATACAAATTATTTTGTTGCTCCTGGTTTGGTAGATTTACAAATAAATGGCTTTAAAGGAATAGATTTTAATAGTTTAGATTTAAAAATTACTGATGTTCATGAAATTTGCAACATTCTTTTAGAGAAAGGAATTACCAGTTTTTATCCAACAGTAATTACAAATAGTTCAGAAGCTATAGAATTGCTTTTAACAACAATTTCCACTGCTTGTAACAATTCTAAAAAAACAGATGCTTGTATTGGTGGAGTTCATTTAGAAGGACCATTTATCTCGTTTCAAGATGGACCAAGAGGTGCACATTCAAAAGAATTTGTTCAAGCTCCAAATTGGGATTTATTCGAAAAATGGCAAAAAGCAGCAAACGGAAAAATTAAAATAATTACCTTATCTCCAGAATGGGAAAATTCAACCGAATTTATTGAAAAATGTATAAAATCTGGTGTAATTGTTTCTATAGGTCATACAGCTGCAACTCCAGAGCAGATTCAAAATGCAATAAATGCTGGAGCAGCGATGTCAACCCATTTAGGCAATGGTTGTCATGCAATGTTACCAAGACATAAAAATTATATTTTCGAGCAATTAGCATCAGAAAAATTGTGGTCTACACTAATTGCAGATGGTTTTCATTTACCAGATTCATTATTAAAAATATTTTTAAAAACGAAACCCAATAAAACTATTTTAGTTAGTGATGCAACTTCTTTTGCTGGGTTACCTTCTGGCACTTATAAAAGTCATATTGGTGGTGATGTTGAGTTAAATGATGATGGAAAATTATTTATTCAAGGTAATTTCGAGATGCTTGCAGGTTCAGCACAATCTTTACTTTGGTGTGTGAATCAGTTAGTAAAAAAACAGATAACATCTTTACAAGATACTTGGAATATGGCTTCCATAAAGCCAACTGAAGCACTTTTCGGAACTTCTAACAATTTTTTAGAAGTAGGTTACAAAGCAGATTTTGTTTTGTTTGAAAAGAATATAAACGGAATACAAATAAAGCAAACAATTAAAGATGGGAAAATCATTTTTTCTGATCTTATTAAAAACTCTTAAGATGAAAATGAAACAATTAAAATTTACGGTAATTCTATTGATTTTTTTCGGATTCAATTTACAAAGTCAAATCCATATAATTCCACAACCCTTAGAAGTTTCCATAGAAGAAGGTTTTTTTATTTTGAATGATGATGTTAAAATTATCTCTACTAAAGAAACCAAAGAAGAAGCAAAAATTCTATGTTCAATCCTAAAAAAAGGATTTGATAAAAAAGCTAAAATCTCAAAAAAAGGAAATGGAATTAAATTATACATCAATCAAGATTTAGAAGAAAATCTTGGAAAAGAGGGATATAAATTATCTTCTAAAAATAATCAAATTGTTATAGAAGGTGCTTCAAAAGCAGGTTTATTTTATGGAATCCAGTCTTTTAAACAATTATTACCTTCAGATTTTGGGAAAGAAAATTATAAAAATAAAAATGTAGATTTTCCAGTAGTCGAAATTTCTGATAAACCACGTTTTTCTTGGCGTTCATTTATGCTTGACGAATCTCGGCATTTTAAAGGAATGGAAGCTGTAAAAAACTTACTAGATGAAATGTCTGTCTTAAAAATGAACGTTTTTCATTGGCATTTGGTAGATGATCAAGGTTGGCGAATTGAAATTAAGAAATACCCGAATTTAACCAAAATTGGTAGTTATAGAAAAGATACGCAAGCAGAAAGAAAAAGTCCAAAAAGAGTCGGTTTTTCTCATGAAGGTTTTTATACACAAAAACAGATAAAAGAAATCATTGAATACGCAGAAGAAAGACATATAAAAATTATTCCAGAAATAGAAATGCCAGGTCATGCAACTGCTGCAATTGCATCTTATCCTTGGTTAGGAATTTTAGGAACTACTACAGAAGTTACTCAAGAATTTGGAAAATTACCAGATTCTTACAATGTATCAGACCCTAGAGTTGTGCAATTTTTAAAAGATGTTTTAACGGAAGTCTTTGAACTTTTCCCAGAAAATGTAGTACATATTGGTGGTGATGAGGTAAACTTTAAAACGTGGGAAGATTCTAAAATGATTCAAGATAAAATCAAAAAAGAAGGATTGTCCTCTCCTGCAGATTTACAAATTTATTTTACGAATGAGATTTCTAATTTTATGGAAAATAATAAACATAGAATGATGGGTTGGAATGAAATTCTTGGAGATAATGTTCACAAAGAACATGAAAACTCTAATATGGAAGTAAAACAAAAATTGTCTGAAAATGCAATTATTCATTTCTGGAAAGGAAGTTTAGATTTGGTAAATAAAGCTGTAACAAGTGGTCATGAAGTTGTAAACTCTTTACATTCTATGACGTATTTAGATTATACTTACAAATCTATCCCGCTTTCAAAAGCATATTCTTTTGACCCAATACCTGAAGGATTAGATGAAAAATATCACGATAAAATTTTAGGCTCTGGTTGTCAAATGTGGAGTGAATGGATTCCAACTGTAGAAAAAATGAACAATCAAGTTTTCCCAAGACTGGCTGCTTATGCAGAAGTTGGCTGGACTTCTAAAGAAAATAAAAATTATGATAATTTTGTAATTGGATTAAAGAAAATGCAAAATCGTTGGAAAATGATTGGTATTAATTTTCATGAAAGTTTAGAATAAATTAAAAGAATCGAACACTGCTTCATATTAAAAATATAAAAATCAGAATAAAACCATAAAATGTTTTGTTCTGATTTTTAATTTTAGACTATTCTCTTTACTCCAAATTGACAATATTCAAATAATACATACTGTCTATTCTTCTTTTTGAAATAATTTCTAAATAGGAAAATATTTAAACCCCTTGAAAAAAATACCTCAAAAATATTATTTTTCGACAATTAGAGGGTTGTTTAAGAACTCCTACTATAATATCTAATATTATAAACATCAAAAATTATAACTAACGACAAAAGACATTAAATTAAAAAAAGGAAGATACTATTACTACAAAAGTTATAGTTTTTGATTTTGACGGAAAGTAGTCACTAATTTCTTTAATTGTAAAATTGATTGTGAAAGATTAAGAATTATACAATCTAAAAAATAATTTATACTTGAAAGTTAATTTGGGTAAAATGGTATAAATTTAAGAAGACTAATTAATACCGAATTTGATTATAATTAAAAAATCCTTAACTTTCTGTAAAAACAGATTGTTAAGGATTTTAGTTTGCTTTCTTAGCGGTCTGGACGGGACTCGAACCCGCGACCTCCTGCGTGACAGGCAGGCATTCTAACCAACTGAACTACCAAACCGTTGCTTAAAGCGAGTGCAAATATAACACACATTTTGATATATGCAAACATAAATTTAAAAATTATTTAAAATTTTTTCTTTGCAGTAAATATGAAGTCAAAATTTCGTTGAATCCTTTGTGAATATCTACAGAAACATAATCAATTTTATATTGTAAACATTTGTTTTTTAATTCTTTAAAATAATTAGCAACTAATTCACTATATTTTTGCTGAACATTTTCTGCAAATACATTTATTTCTTCTCCAGTTTCTACATCAACAAATTTTTTCGGTGAATTATCAAAATTGAAGTCTAATTCCGTTTTTCCATCATAAGTATGGAACAAAACAACCTCATGTTTGTTATATTTTAAATGACGTAAAGCCTCAAAAAGGACTTCATCTTCTTTTGAAGTCTGAAACATATCCGTAAATAAAAAAACTAAAGAACGCTTATGCATCTTTTCTGCAATCTCATGTAAATATTGATAGGTTTCTGTAGCACTTGTAGATTTAGAAGCTAATAACTGCTCTAATTGATGCAATAACATATTTCTGTGACGATCACTCCCCTTTTCTGGTGCATAATATTCGTATGAATCTGAATAAATACTTAAACCAACAGCATCTCTTTGTCTTTTTAAGATTTCCATTAAAGAAGCTGCTGCAATTGCTGAAAAACCAACCTTGTTTAAGTTATCTATAGATTGCGTTTTTAATATTGGATAATTCATTGAAGCAGAATTATCTATAATAATATGACAACGCAAATTGGTTTCTTCTTCGTACTTTTTTGTGTAGAGTTTTTCAGTTTTTGCAAACAACTTCCAATCTATATGTCTAGTACTTTCGCCTTTATTGTATAATTTATGTTCAGAAAACTCTACCGAAAATCCATGAAAAGGACTTTTATGAATCCCTGTAATAAAACCTTCTACCACTTGTTTAGCAAGTATATCTAAATTTTTAATTTCTGATGATTTTACTTCGGAAACCTTCATTATTTCTTAATTTTTTGTGCTCTTAATAAATCGTCTGTTGTTTGATCTAATTTTTTTAACAAAATAGGATTATATGTAGGATTATCTTCTAAAAATTGCGCTAAAACATCATTTGCTTCTTCAGATGAATAATGACCAATAGAACTTGCTAACCATCCTTTTGGAAAGAAAATATCACCAGTTAATTGTACCTCTTCTAATGTTGATAAAATAGATTTTAAATGTTTTGTTGATGATTCTTGTCTTAATGGATGATGTATATTATTTAAAGCTGTTTGTACCCAAGACTCTTTTTCTCGGTTTTCTTTTTGTAAAAGCGATGTCATAAAACGATCTCTCACATTTTCATCCGAAGAAAGAGAAGCCAACAACCATTTAAAACGCTCTAATTGATCTGGATTTGTAATTCTTGCTTGTTGTTCTTTTATAACTTCTTTAGCTTTAGGATGCTTATAAATTGCCAATTTCATTGCTAAAGAAGAATAATCATTTTCATTCAAATATAAATTTTTAATTTTCTTATTTTCTTTCCAAATTTGATATATTTTTTCAGAACCAATTGACTTATAAGCTACAGATATATATAAATTAAAGATTGTTTTCTTTATGTTTGATGATAAATTTTCATTCAATAAACTAGAAATTTCTTTTTCTATTTTAACTTGAGCAGCATCTCGTTCTTCATCATTTAAATAAGTCCAAAATATATGCTGAATAACTCCTGATAAATAGTTTGTAATTAACTCATTTTTTTTAATCTTGATGGCATTTAAAAATACTTGATAGGTTTCTAAAGGTTCCACTTTTCCAATCAACATGTTTTCATAAAGGTTGATAAATTGATATCCTCTTGAAACCTCTTCTTTGATCTCTTGATAAAAATCAATTTTATTGTCATTTATAGGAAAAACACCATAACCAAATCCGTTTGTATTGTATAAAACTTGAACTGGTTTAAAATCTTTTACAAAGGATGAAACATCGAAAGTCTTGCCCATATTTTTGATTTCAACTTCTTTTGTGTTTCCTTTTTCATCTATCAATAGAATTTTAAAAGATTGCGTCCAGATTTTATCTGAGCCATCTTCTGCTTTTTGATGAATGATAAATTTAGTTATATTTCCAATTTCATCATATGCTAGTTCTTCTGTGAAAATTGGTCTTCCTGAGGAATTCACCCAAACTTCTGACCATTTTTTAATATCTTCTGATGAGTTTTTATCTAATATTGAAACTAATTCAGACCAATCTGCATTTGAATTTTGATAGGTTTTTATATATTCTTGAATGCCTTTTTGAAATGCATCTTCTCCCAATAAATACTCTAATTGACGCATCATAATTGGAGCTTTATTATAAATAATTCTACCATATAAAGAACCAGCATTTTTTAAATTATCTAAATTTTGACGAATTGGATTGGTTCCTTTTGTCCTATCTTCTGAATACGCACTTGGGTAATGTGCCATCATAAAACTCAACCTATGATTAATTTCTGGATACACAGGATTCACAATTTTATCTGCCATAAAATTTGCAAAAACCTCTTTCATCCAAACGTCATTAAACCATTTCATGGTTACTAAATCGCCAAACCACATGTGCGAAGTTTCATGAGCAATTAACTTTGCTCTGCCTAATTTTTGTGTTTGAGTAGCATTCTCATCTAAAAACAAAGAAGATTCACGATATTGAATTGCACCCACATGTTCCATTCCTCCATATTGAAAAGGTGGAATTGCAGTAAAATCCATTTTTTGAAATGGGAATTTTACAGCTGTATAATTTTCTAAAAAATCAATTGAATTTTGATGAATTTTAAACACTTCATCAACACTTTCTTGTATTTTTTCTTGGTTATTTTCTCGATATAAAAAACGCATATTAAAAGCACCAGGGTTTTTAGTTTCCTCTGTAAACTTCCCTGCAACAAAAGAAAATAAATACGTGCTCATTAAATCTGATGTTTTAAAAGTATGTTGAATAAAACCATCAATCTCTAAAGCACTTTCTTCAAAACCACCTGCTAAAACTTTCCAATCTTTTGGAGCTGTTATTTGTAAATTATAGTTGGCTTTAATATCTGGTTGATCAAAACAAGGAAACAGCGTACTTGCTCTATCAGGCACTAATAAAGTGTATAAAAACTCACTATTTCTATTCAATGATTTTTCGCCAGCATCAAATAAGATTTCAACTTGATTTGCACCTAAAACCAAATTCGATTTATCTATAATGATATGTTCTTTTTGATGATTGATTGTTGATGTTTTATCGTTTACTTTTATCAATTTTAGTTTTGAAGTTTCTTCGTTAAAATCGAGAAAAACATCATCACTTAAGTTATTTACCGTAAAATTCAGTTCTAGTTTAGATGGAATTGGATTTGTTTTTTCCTCTGGGATTTTAAAATTCAAACTATAAACAACATCAGCAATTTGTTCTTTTCTATAGGTAGCTAATTCGTAAGAAATTCCGGTTTCTAAGGTTAGTTGTTCTTGTTTTTTATCACAAGAAAACAGGATAAAAACACATATTATAAATAAGATATTTTTCATGAATTAAAGTTTGCTTTTTTTAAAACTCAATATAATTTTTAGAAAATTAAATAATTATAAAATTAGTCACAATAAGATTCCTCCAAAAATGGGTATTAATCAACTAATAATTTTTAATTATAAATATTTAATTTACAATAATTTATCGAAATATTACAATAAGACCCCGCTAAAAAAGCGGGGTTAGTTCAACTTACAATTTTTAATACGTTGCTCTACAACTTTTAAAAATTGAGTTTCACTAAAATAAAAAAAGGTTTGACATCAGCCAAACCTTTTCAATATTATAAATTATTAATTGAGACTATAAAGCAGCATCAACTTTTTCTGAATACGTTTTTTTAGGAGCAACACCTACTTGTTTATCAACAACTTCTCCATTTTTAAAAATTAAGACAGTTGGTATATTTCTTACTCCATATTTAGCTGCAAATTCTTGGTTTGCATCAACATCTACTTTACCTACAATAGCTTTTCCTTCATATTCTGTATGAAGTTCATCTACAATCGGTCCAACCATTCTACAAGGTCCACACCAAGCAGCCCAAAAGTCTACTAAAACTGGTTTATCTGATTTTAAAACTATTTCTTCGAAATTTGCGTCTGTGATTTCTAATGCCATGATATATATTTTTTAAATTATTTTTTTATTGCGATAAACAAAAATAGTCTTTTTAGGGGTTGTTGACGCTTTAAAAAATTGCTTTTTACTATTAATATATCAATTATGTTTATGCTTAAGAGTTTTTAGAATGGTTTTTGGAATTATCATAAATCCTTAAAAAAAATATTTTTTTGAAAATTTTAATTGAATTTCACCTTTAATAATTATCAACTATTTCATAATTTATTAAAGATATTTTTAACGTAAATAGTTAAATTCGTGTCTAATCTTATTAAAATAATTCTTTCGCAATTGCCTGAATATTATCACTTTTACCCATAGAATAATAATGCAAAACTGGCACTCCAGCAGCCAATAATTCTTTAGATTGTTGAATAGCAAACTCAACTCCAACTTGACGAACATCTTTATTTGTTTTGCAACTTTCTACTGCATTAATTAAGGGTTCTGGAATATCAATTCTAAAAACTTGAGGCAATAATTGCAAATGACGTTTTACAGCCAAAGGTTTAATTCCTGGAATAATTGGCACGTTAATTCCCGCTTTTTTTGCAGCATCAACAAACTGAAAATACTTATTATTATCAAAAAACATTTGAGTTACCACATAATCTGCACCAGCATCTACTTTTTCTTTTAAACGTTTTAAATCGGTTTGTAAAGAGGGTGCTTCTAAATGTTTTTCAGGATAACCAGCTACTCCAATACAAAAATCGGCACAATTATCAGCTTCAATAACATCGTGTAAATATTTTCCACAATTCAAATTCTGAATTTGAGTAACCAATTCTTTTGCATATTGATGCCCACCATTTGAAGCTTCAAAATACTTTTGATGACTCATAGCATCTCCTCTCAAAGCCATCACATTTTCGATCCCCAAGTAATGACAATCTACTAACAAATATTCTGTTTCCTCTTTTGTAAAACCTCCACACAAAACATGTGGCACAGTATCTACATCATATTTATGCTTAATTGCAGCACAAATACCAACAGTTCCAGGACGCATTCTTGTCATTTTTCGGTCTAACAAACCCTCTTTTTCTACATAGACATATTCTTCTCTAGAAGTGGTTACATCTATAAAAGGAGGTTTAAACTCCATTAAAGGATCTATATTATTATACAGTTCCTGAATGCTTTTCCCCTTTTTTGGGGGAATAATTTCGAAAGAAAATAATGTTTTTCCGTTTGCTTTTTTTATGTGTTCTGTAATTTTCATTTATGCTGAATTTATTTCAGTATTTTATGAAAAATAAGCGATTGTTAATGCAGTTACAGTTAAGGTTAAAAGCTTTAAAAAAAACACTAATTCTAGTTTATGTCTTTTCATCTTATTTGTTTTCTGCAAAACTCTTATTTCTACATATAATATATGTTAGTTAAAATAAAACAAATTGTTAATTTATTTTAGTTGTTATTCTTCTGCTAGGTTAGGATGTAACCACTTTCTTGCTTTTTCTTTTTTAATTGCTTTTCTTTCTGCAAAATCGGTTAATTGATCATCTGTAATTTTACCTAAACCAAAATATTTAGCTTCTTTATTTGCAAAATAATATCCAGAAACTGCAGCAGCTGGCCACATTGCTAAACTTTCTGTTAGCTTTACTCCTATTTTATTTTCTACATCTAATAAATCCCAAATCGTTTCTTTTTCTAAATGATCTGGACAAGCAGGATAACCAGGTGCTGGCCTAATTCCTTTATAACTTTCTTTTATTAAATCGTCGTTTGTTAAACCTTCATCAGATGAATAACCCCAATGTTTTGTTCTTATTTCTTTATGTAAATATTCTGCAAAAGCTTCTGCAAATCTATCTGCAATTGCTTGTGCCATAATTCCATTATAATCATCTTCTTTGGCTCTGTATGAATCTGCTAATTCTTGCGCACCAAAAATTGCCACACAAAAAGTACCCATATAATCTGTTTTATTGGTTTCTTTTGGCGCAATAAAATCTGATAAAGCAATATTTGGAATTCCTTCTCTTTTCTTTAATTGTTGACGTAAAGTTCTAAAAACAGCAATTTCTTTTCCTTTTTTCTGAACAGAAATATCATCATCATTTATAGTATTTGCCTCAAACAAACCGAAAATTGCTTTTGGTTTTAAAGATTGATTTGCAATAATTTCAGCAATCATTTGCTGTGCTTCTTCATACATTATAGTTGCTTGTTCACCCACAACTTTATCTGTTAAAATAGCTGGATATTTTCCATGTAAATCCCAACTTCTAAAAAATGGACTCCAATCTATAAAAGGCAACAATTCTTTTAAGCTTATTTGTTCTAAAGTTTGGATTCCTAAAGATTTTGGTTTTACAATTTCTGATGTTTCCCAATCGATTTTATATTTACGTTTGCGAGCTTCATCAATAGAAATATAAGACTTTTCTTTACCTCGTTTTAAAAACTTGGTTCTGAATTCGTCATAATCTTTCTTTAATTTTGCAGTGTATAAATGACTAGATTTTTTATTTAATAAATCTCCAACTACAGTTACAGCTCTAGATGCATCATTTACATGTACAACTGCATTTTTATATTGTGTATCTATTTTTACAGCTGTATGTGCTTTAGAAGTTGTTGCACCTCCAATCAAAAGAGGCAACACAAAATTTTGACGTTGCATTTCTTTTGCTAAATACACCATTTCATCTAAAGAAGGTGTAATCAATCCACTTAAACCAATAGCATCTACTCGTTCATCTATAGCAGTTTGAATTATTTTTTCTGGAGCAACCATCACTCCTAAATCTACAATTTCATAATTATTACAAGCCAACACAACACTTACAATATTTTTACCAATATCATGTACATCGCCTTTTACAGTTGCCATTAAAATTTTACCAACTGGCTCTTGTTTATCTCCTTTTTCTGCTTCAATAAACGGATTTAAATAACCAACTGCTTTTTTCATTACTCTAGCAGATTTTACTACTTGAGGTAAAAACATTTTTCCTGCGCCAAATAAATCGCCAACTACATTCATACCAATCATTAAATTACCTTCAATAACTTCAATGGGTTTTGCTGCTTGTTGTCTTGCTGTTTCTATATCTTCAATAATAAAAGCATCTATTCCTTTTACCAAAGCATGTGTTATTCTTTCTTGCAATGATTTTTCTCTCCAAGATAAATCTACTCCTTTTTCGGTTTTAGACCCTTTTACAGTTTCTGCAAAATCTAACAAACGCTCTGTTGCATCATCTCTTCTATCAAGAATTACATCTTCTACACGTTCTAATAAATCCTTTGGAATATCATCATAAACTTCTAACAAAGCAGGATTTACAATTCCCATATTCATACCTGCTTGAATGGCATAATACAAGAAAACAGAGTGCATGGCTTCACGAACACCATCATTTCCTCTAAAAGAAAACGACACATTACTTACACCTCCACTTACAGAAACATTTTCTAAATTTTCACGAACCCATTTTGTTGCTTCAATAAAATCGATAGCATTTCTTTTGTGTTCATCCATTCCTGTTGCTACAGGAAATATATTTAAATCGAAAATAATGTCTTCACTTGGAAAGCCAACTTTGTTGACCAAAACATCATAAGAACGTTGTGCAATTTCTATTCGTCTTTCGTAATTATCTGCTTGCCCAACTTCATCAAAAGCCATTACAATTACTGCTGCTCCATAACGTTTTATTTGAGTAGCTTCCCAAATAAACTTTTCTTCTCCTTCTTTTAAAGAAATAGAATTTACAACACATTTTCCTTGTACAACTTGTAAACCAGCTTCAATGATTTCCCATTTAGAGCTGTCAATCATCATTGGTACTCTACAAATATCGGGTTCAGCAGCAATTAAATTCAAGAAACGAACCATAGATTCTTTTCCATCAATCAAACCATCATCCATATTAATATCGACAATTTGTGCTCCACCATCAACTTGATGTCTTGCAATGTTTAAAGCTTCATCAAATTGTTCGTTCTTTATCAAACGTAAAAACTTACGAGAACCTGCAACATTTGTTCGCTCACCAATATTTATAAAATTGCTATTTTCATTTAAAACCAAAGGTTCTAAACCTGACAATTTCATGTATTTTGTTTGTTTCACTTTCATCTTCTTCCTTTCTCCTTAATTAGATTCTGAAATATGTTCAGAGTGACGTCTTGGTTTATATTTCTTAGCAATATTTGCAATAACTCTTATATGCTCTGGACTTGTGCCACAACAACCTCCAATTATATTGATTAAGTTTTTCTTTAAGTATTCTTCAATTTGTTCACCCATTTCTTCTGGAGTTTCATCATATTCACCAAAAGCATTTGGCAAACCTGCATTTGGATGTGCAGAAATTGCAAAGTCGGTTTTATTAGCAATTGCCTCTAAATGTGGCTGTAATAAATTGGCTCCTAAAGCACAATTAAAACCCACTGATAATAAAGGAATGTGAGAAACAGAAATTAAAAAAGCTTCTGCAGTTTGTCCAGATAAAGTTCTTCCTGAAGCATCTGTAATTGTACCACTTAACATGGTAGGAATTTCAATTTTTCTTTCATCTTTTACTTGCTCAATTGCAAATAAAGCTGCTTTTGCATTTAAGGTATCAAAAACAGTTTCTACTAATAAAAGATCCACTCCACCATCTAACAAAGCTTCTATTTGTTGTTTGTATGCAATTCTTAAATCCTCAAAAGTTACAGCTCTATAACCAGGATCGTTTACATCTGGAGACATACTTGCTGTTCTGTTTGTTGGCCCAATAGAACCTGCTACAAAACGTGGTTTATGTGGTTCTCTTGCTGTAAATTCTTGTGCAACTTCTTTCGCAATTTTTGCAGATTGATAATTTAGCTCATAAACCAAATCTTCCATTTGATAATCTGCCATTGCAATTGTAGTTCCAGAAAAAGTGTTGGTCTCTATAATATCTGCACCAGCTTCAAAATATTTTCCATGAATGGTTTTGATTGCTTCTGGCTGCGTAATTGAAAGTAAATCGTTGTTCCCTTGAAGTGGCGTTGGATATTCTTTAAAGCGTTCCCCCCTAAAATCCTCTTCAGAAAATTTATAGGCTTGTAGCATAGTACCCATAGCACCATCTAAAACCAAAATTCTTTCTTGTAAAGCTTTATGTATGTTTGACATTTTTGTTTGATAATTAGCATCAATATGTCATCAGGAAAAGTGAAAATTTTCTCTGTTATCTGTCAAGAAAAAATGAATAAAATTCAAAATCTTCTTGTAGAATGTAGCACCTTTCTCATAAATGAGAGGTTGCCAAGGCTTCACAGGGTCTAATCCCTCTACCTTTCGTGATAACGTAATTAATAAGTTTATGAACTGAGCTACAAATTAACGCATTATATTTTTATTTGTAGAATTATTACACTAAAATATTTATTTAAAATTAAAGCGTATACTAACTTAAAATCTTGAAAATTTCATATTTAATTACTCTTTTTCAAATAATGTTGATGATAAATAACGGTCTCCTCTATCACAAATAATTGCAACTACAACACCTTTATCTAATTTCTCTGCCACTTTTATAGCACTAGCCACAGAACCTCCACTGCTCATTCCTGCAAAAATGCCTTCTTCTTCAGCCAATCTTTGTGTCATTGCTTTTGCTTCTGCTTCATCTACTTCTATAACCTCGTCTACTTTTTTTCTATTAAAAATAGCTGGTAAATATTCTTCTGGCCAGTTTCTAATTCCAGGAATTTTTGCTCCTTCTTTTGGCTGAACTCCAATAATGGTAATATTTTTATTCTGCTCTTTCAAGTAATCTGAAACGCCCATAATTGTACCAGTTGTACCCATTGTACAAACAAAATGTGTTATTTCACCTTCTGTATCTCTCCAAATTTCTGGCCCAGTTCCTTTATAATGTGCTTTGGAATTGTCTGTATTATCAAATTGATTTAATCTGTAATACCCTTTTTTATATTTTAATTTTAAAGCATGATCTCTAGAACCTTCCATGCCTAATTCTTTCGATGTAAGAATTACTTTTGCACCATAAGCACGCATCGTTTTTACTCTTTCAATCGTAGAATTTTCTGGCATTACTAACACCATATTTACGCCTAAAACTTTTGCCATTAATGCCAAAGCAATTCCTGTATTTCCACTAGTAGCTTCCACTAAAGTATCGCCTTTTTTTATATTTTTTCTTTTTAAAGCTTCAGAAATCATATTATAAGCAGCTCTGTCTTTTACGCTTCCTCCAGGATTATTTCCTTCTAATTTTAGCAATAAAGTAACCCCTTCTTTTTTAAATATATTTTGAGCTTCTACCAAAGGTGTATTTCCTACAAAATCTATGATACTTTTTGTTTTCATCTTTTAATTTTTTTTTGAAAAATATTATTTTCTGATTCTACAGTAACTACCGAATTTTCTGAGATTGATTCTGTGACACATACATTTGCGCCAATAACAGAATTTGACCCAATAATAACATCACCTCCTAAAATAGTTGCGTTTGCATAAATAACAACACCACTTTCTATAGTAGGATGTCTTTTTGTTGATGCTAAACTTTTCTTCACTTGAATGCCTCCTAAAGTAACTCCTTGAAAAATAGTTACATTATTCTTAATAATTGTGGTTTCGCCAATAACAATTCCTGTTGCATGATCTATAAAAAAAGATTCCCCAATTTCTGCTCCTGGATGAATATCTGTTCCTGTTGTACTGTGAGCGAATTCACTCATCATTCTTGGCAACACAGGTATTTCTTGTTGTAATAATTGATTGCTTAACCTGTAAACAGCAATTGCATAAAAACCTGGATATGCTAAATAAATTTCTCGCAAACTTTTTGCTGCAGGATCGCTATTTAGGGCGAAAACAGCATCCAAATCTAATTTTCTTCTAATCTCTGAAAAAGAATTTTCGAAATCTAACCAGAAACAAGTTTCATTTTCAATTTCTAAACGCTCTAAAATTCTTAAAAACTTATGTTTTGTAGCTTCTCCTTTTTCTTGTTGATACTTTTCATCAAAAAGGCAGTTAATTAGCTCTTTCGTAAAAACTTCTACAGCATCTCTTAAACACATGCTGTAATTTTTAACTAAAATTTTGCTTACAACCTCTTTCATAAATTACGATTCTGGAGCTAATTCTACTTCTAAACCATCCATTTCTGATGTCATTTGAATTTGACAACCTAATCTACTATTGTCTTCAACATTAAATGCCTCTGCTAACATTGCATCTTCATCATCGGTCATTTCTGGTAGGTTATGATCTGATTTTACATAACATTGGCAAGATGCACACATAGCCATTCCTCCACAAATCCCTATGGTTCCTTCTTCTGCAAGTTCATAAGAACGAACAACTTCCATCAAATTCATAGCCATATCTGTTGGTGCAACAACTTCGTGAGTTACTCCATTTCTGTCTGTAATCTTAATATTTATATCTTGCATCCTTTAGGAATTAGGTTTTAGTAATTAGGTATTAGCGCTATTTTAAGGATTTAATTAAACCAAATAACATTTTTGCAATTTCATTTGATTTTTCAATTAAATCTTTAGAAACTTCGTCGGAAATAAAGTTTAATCTTACTGCTAAATATAGCATCGACCTTGTTTCACTATTAGATGCCAAAGATATATATAAAAATCTTTTAAAATCAGGGTTTGTTCTTCTATCAAAGCCTTCTGCTATATTATTTGAAATCGAAACTGAAGCTCTTTTTATTTGATCACAAAAAGAAAAGTCTCTATTGTTATTAAAATTATCATAAATAAACACTGAATAATCTTGTGCTTTTTGCCAAACTATTAACTCTTCAAACTTCTGAACTCCCATAATATCTTTTTTATTAATTTACTGCAAACTAAACATTATAATTATAACATAAGAGTAAGCCTAATTACTAAAAACTATATACTAGTTACTGAATCGCTTTTACAACTGCCTTTGGCGCCTCTTTTCTTGTTCCATCAAAACCATCTACACCACCAACTGTGGTATATTTCATTACATATTTCTTATCTGGAAAAATTCTTTGATACGCACTTTGGCACATTAAAGTCGCTTCGTGAAAACCACAAAGAATCAACTTTAATTTCCCTGGATACGTATTGACATCGCCAATTGCGTAAATTCCTGGAATGTTGGTTTGGTAATCTAAAGCGTTGTTTACTTTGATGGCATTTTTCTCGATTTCTAAGCCCCAATTACCTATTGGACCTAATTTTGGAGACAAACCAAAAAGCGGAATAAAGTGATCTGCATCAATAATAAATGCATCTTCATCTTTCTTTTCTACAGCAACTCCTGTTACTTTATCAGTTCCTAAAATTCCTTTTACTTCTGCTGGAGTTATGATGTTAATTTTACCCAAGTTCTTTAATTCTTGTGCTTTTTCAACAGAATCTAAAGCGCCTCTAAATTCGTTTCTTCTATGGATTAAAGTTACTTCTGATGCTATGTTTGATAAGAAAATTGCCCAATCTAAAGCAGAATCTCCACCTCCAGAAATCACCACTTTTTTATTTCGATAAAACTCTGGTTCTTTGATAATGTATTCAACTCCTTTATCTTCAAATTTTGCAAGGTTCTCAATTTTTGGTTTTCTTGGCTCAAAAGAACCTAAACCACCAGCAATTGCAACAATTTTTGCATGATGTTTTGTGCCTTTATTTGTGGTTACAATAAATGTTCCATCCTCTAGTTTATCGATTGTTTCTGCTCTTTCTCCTAACGTAAAACCTGGTTCAAATTGCTTGGTTTGCTCTATCAATTTGTCTGTTAAATCGCCTGCTAAAATTTCTGGATATGCAGGAATATCATAAATTGGTTTCTTTGGATAAATTTCAGAACACTGACCTCCAGGTTGTGGCAAAGCATCAATTAAATGACATTTTAATTTTAATAAACCTGCTTCAAAAATTGTAAATAATCCTGTTGGTCCTGCACCAATTATTAGTATATCTGTTGTAATCATTTTTGTTTATTTATAAGACCTACAAGGTTTTAGAAACCTTGCAGGAAGTTACTTTATTTTTCAACCAAACTCTTTGTGAATTCGTTTAGTTTTTCTACTTTTTCTTCAAAGTTTCCTTTGATGGTTTTTCTATATTCGTTTAAATTTTTCACTAAATCGTCTACATTTTCTGGAATTACATCTTCAAAAAACTGACGCAATCTTTTGGCTGTTGTTGGCGATTTTCCGTTTGTTGAAATTGCAACTTTTACGTTTCCTTTGGTTACAATTCCTCCCATATAAAAATCGCAATAAGGAGGATTATCAGCAACATTTACCAACTTTGCTTCTGCTCTACAATCTTTCCAAACCTGTACGTTTATTGCAGGGATATCTGTAGTTGCGACTACAATATGCTTTCCTTGTAAATATTTTTTTTGGTAAATATCTTTGATTAAAGTAACACAACCTTTTTTTGATAATTCAATGGTTCCTTCTCTAAACATTGGCGAAACCATTGTTACTTTAGCATCTGGACTCGATTTTAGCAAGAAAGTTAATTTTTCTTCGGCTACAAAACCTCCACCAACTATTAAAAAATTTAAGTTTTTAGATTTTAAAAAAATAGGATATAAATTATTACGTTCCATCTTAAAAAATTAAGCAATTAAAGCTGTTGAATATTCTTCTTGCACATTTGCTAAAATTGCTCTGTGATTTACAACTTCGCCCAAAACAATAATTGCAGGGTTGCTTAATTCTTGATTTTTCACAATATCTAAAATGGTATCTACAGTTCCAATTCCAACTTTTTCATTGGTTCTTGTTCCATTTTGAATAATAGCAACTGGCAAATCGTTTTTATGTTCTTGTTGGAATAATTTTACAATTTCTGCCAATTTTCCCATTCCCATTAACACCACAATTGTTGCGTTCGATTTTGCTGCCAAAGCAACATCATTCGATAATTTATGGTCTTTTGTAGTTCCTGTAATTACCCAAAAACTTTCTGCACTTCCTCTTTTTGTTAAGGGAATATTTTGATAGGCAGGAACAGCCAAAGAAGATGAAATACCTGGAACCATAGCTGTTGCTATTCCAAAATTAGCAGCAAATTCCATTTCTTCTGCTCCTCTTCCAAAAATAAAAGGATCTCCACCTTTTAAGCGAACAACATGTCCATGGGTTTTTGCTCTTGCTACAATTAATTCGTTAATTTGTTCTTGTTGATATCTGTAGCAACCTCTTCTTTTTCCGACGAAAATAAGTTCTGCATTTGGATTGATAAAATCTAATAATTCTTCATTTACCAAAGCATCATACAAAACTACATCTGCCTTTTTTAGAACTTTTATAGCTTTTAAAGTGATTAAATCTACATCTCCTGGACCAGCTCCAACAACCGTTAATTTAGGTATTTTGTTATACATGACTTACTTCTTGTTTTCTAAATGAATCTACTTTTTTATAGAATGATCTTGCATCCAACACATAATTTTCTGCAAATTTTTTGGTTGGATTTTCATTTTTAATTTGATACACCAAATCTTCAAAAGAACCCTCGATTTCAATTTTATGTGTTGCTACAAAATGTTCTTGAAAATCTGCAATAATACCTGCTTGTGTGTTTGTTTTTATGTTTTCTGCAATCAACAAAGCCTTTGCTGTATTTACTAAAGACGTGTAGGAATAATAAATACTATCCGAATATTGGTCTTCTTTTAAAGCGTTTTCAGCATCCGTTATTTTCTCTTCACTTTCAAACAGCAGTGTTGCAATTAAATCGATAACAACACCTGCACATTCTCCTACTCCAATTGCTTTTACGTAGTTTTCATTATGTCCCCAATCAATAAAATCGCTCGGTTTTAAATCAGATGTATCAGACAATTCTTTTAATAAATCGTAGAAATATGTTTTTCCTTGTCTGTCATAATATTCTAAAAAACTTTCTTTTTCTTGCTGATTTTCATCAATATCATTCAATAAAAAACGCAACGCTTCTGGACCTCTTTTACTTGGTATTTTTACTAACTTATCAGAAAAACGTCCTTTTCCATCACCTAAAATTCCACCTCCAATTAAAACTTGTAAAGCTGGTGCTTGCAAGTTTCCGACTTTAATTGACATTCCTTGAAAACCAATATGTGCCATATTATGTTGGCCACAAGCATTCATACAACCACTAATTTTAATAGCAATTTCTTTGTTATTTAAATATTGTGGATATTCTTCTTCCAACACTTTTTCTAAAACAACTGCAATTCCTGTGCTACTAGAAATCCCTAAATTACAGGTATCTGTTCCTGGACATGCAGTAATATCTGCTGTAGAATTATAACCAGCATTTGCAAAACCTAACTTTTGAAGTTCCACATAAAAAAATGGCAATAATTCTTCTCTAATATGTCGAATTAAAATATTCTGTCTTAATGTTAAACGAATTTCATTTGCTGCATATTTTTTTATCAAATCTGCTAGCAAACGTGCTTTTGGTGTGTAAAAATCTCCCAAATGAATTTTTAACCCAATAGCAAATAATCCTTCTTGTTTTTGTTTGATGACGTTTGTTTCTTTCCATTTATTAAATGCAAGTTCGTCTTCAATTTTTACCAACGGAATTTCTACCTCCTGAAAAGTAATTGGTTGTTCAAATGCTGCAGTATCAATTTTAAAAATTTTATTTTCTAAAGCATCAACTTCATCAGCAACTAATTGTAAAAAAGCATCAACTCCCAAATCTTTTACTAAGAATTTCAACCTTGCTTTTGCTCTTTTTGCACGTTCTCCAAATCTGTCGAAAATTCTTAAAACCCCTTCAATTGTAGGAATTAAAACATCTTCTTCTAAGAATTCGTAAATAACATCAGCATGTCTTGGTTGCGAACCTAAACCACCTCCTAATAATACTTTAAATCCCTTTTTTGTAACTCCATTTTCAGTTTTAACTTTTGCAATAAAACCTAAATCATGAATAAAACTGATGGCTGTATCATCATCTGTACCTGAAAAAGACATTTTGAATTTACGCCCCATTTCTTGGCAAATTGGGTTTCTTAAAAAGAATTTAAACGTTGCATCTGCATAAGGTGAAACATCAAAAGGTTCATTTACGTCAATTCCTGCAGTTTCTGATGCAGTGATATTTCTCACTGCATTTCCACAAGCTTCACGTAAGGTAATATCATCTTTTTCTAATTGCGCCCACAATTCTGGAGTTCTATCTAAACTCACATGATGAATTTGAATATCTTGTCTTGTTGTAATATGCAATCTTCCTCGAGAATATTCATCTGATACATCAGCAATTCTGTGTAATTGTTCGCTGGTAACTTTACCAAAAGGTAATTTTATACGAATCATTTGTACACCAAATTGACGCTGACCATAAACACCTCTTGCCAAACGTAGACTTCTAAAACGTTCTTCGTCTATTTTACCTTCCTTAAAAAGTTGAATTTTTCTCTCTAATTCAAGAATATCTTTTTCTACGACTGGATTTTCTATTTCTGTTCTAAAACTTTGCATTTTTTCTTAATTTATAAAACCTACACCAACTGTATTATTAGTTTTAGGATTGATTAAAATAAAAGAACCATTTGATTTATTTTTTTGATAAGTATCTACCAATAATGGTTTGCTTATCTTTAATTCAATTTCTCCTATTTGGTTCAGTTTTAATTCTGATGGATTTTCAATTTTACCTGAAAAATCTGTTTTTATGATGTTTGATAATTGTGTGATTTTTGCTTGTGCATCATTTACACCATGTTTGATGTAGTATTTTTGTGATGCTTGCAGAGGACTTGAATCCATCCAACAAATAGTGGCTTTTAATTGTTTTGTAATGGTTGGTTCTTCAGCAATTTTAACCAACATATCTCCTCTACTTACATTTACATTATCATCTAAAGTTATGGTTACAGAACTTCCGTTTTTTGCTTTGGCATATTCTTTATCAAAAAAATGAATGCTTTTTATTTTTGATTTTGTTTGCGATGGTAACACCACAATTTCATCTCCAATTTCTAAATCTCCACCATAAATTTTACCTGCATAACCTCTAAAATCATGAAATTCTTCTGTTTTTGGTCTGATAACAGTTTGCACAGGAAAACGAACTTGAGAAGCTTCAGCAATATCTTCTGTATCTAAATTTTCTAAATGATGTAATAACGTTTCACCTTTGTACCAAGGTGTATTTTCAGATTTTGAAACTATATTATCTCCTTGTAAAGCAGACAATGGAATAAAAGTTAAATTCTGGTTTTTATACTCACTTTTGCTTGCCAAATATTCTATTTCACCTTTAATGATGTTATATTTTTCTTCGGAAAAATCTACCAAATCCATTTTATTAATGGCGATTACAACATCTTTAATTCGTAATAAATTATTGATAAAAAAATGACGATACGTTTGTTCCACAACACCATTTCTAGCATCAATTAAAACAATAGAAGCTTGTGCTGTTGATGCACCAGTAACCATATTTCTGGTATATTCTATATGACCTGGAGTATCTGCAATAATGAAACTCTTTTTTCTGGTTGAAAAATAAATATGTGCAACATCAATAGTAATTCCTTGTTCACGTTCTGCAACCAAACCATCTGTTGCTAAAGAAAAATCTAAATAGTCAAAACCACGTTGTCTACTTTTTTCTTCAATGGCTTCTAACTTATCATCTGTTAATGATTTTGTATCATACAACAAACGACCAATTAAAGTACTTTTTCCATCATCTACACTTCCTGCTGTTGCTATTTTTAGTACATTCATTTCTTTTATGATCTTAGCGTTTTGCTTTTAGCGATTCGCTTGATTTGTATTTTTTTTATTGATATTTAAAAGTTTTTGAAACTTGCAAATCACTTTTTAATAGTTGCGTTAGGGATTGAAACGACATCCTTTTTTTGTTTTTCTCAAAAAAAGATATAGTGGAAAGCCCGTTAAAACGCCCAAAAAAATTTCACTGAGATACTAGTTCAGCATTAAACCTAAAAAGGTTTAGAAATATCCTTGTTGTTTGCGTTTTTCCATTGCTGCTTCAGAACGTTTGTCATCAATTCTTGCTCCTCTTTCTGAAATTGAAGAATCTCTAATTTCTTCCACCACTTTTGTAATATTTATAGCGTCAGACAAAACTGCTGCTGTACAACTCATATCGCCCACAGTTCTAAAACGAACCATTTTTTCTAACACTTCTTCCTCTTCATCTCTAAAAACAACTGCATCATCTGCAGACCAAATCATATTATCTCTCACAAATATTTTTCTTTTGTGGGCAAAATATATGGAAGGAATTTCGATGTTTTCTTTTTCTATATAGGACCAAACGTCTAATTCTGTCCAATTTGAAATTGGAAAAACTCGTACATTTTGGCCTAAATCAATGCGTCCATTTAACATATCGAAAACTTCTGGGCGTTGGTTTTTTTCATCCCATTGACCAAAATCGTCTCTTACAGAAAAAATACGTTCTTTGGCTCTTGCTTTTTCTTCATCTCTTCTTGCTCCTCCAATACAAGCATCAAAACCAAACTCTTCAATAGCATCTAATAAAGTTTCTGTTTGCAACATATTTCTACTTGCATATCTACCAGTTTCCTCTTTTACTCTGCCAGCATCTATATTATCTTGGACGTTTCTTACAATTAATTCAACACCTAATTCTTTGATTAGTTTGTCTCTAAATGCTATCGTTTCAGGAAAATTATGACCTGTATCTATATGCATTAAAGGGAAAGGAATTTTTGCAGGATAAAAAGCTTTTTGCGCCAAACGCACTAAAGTGATACTGTCTTTTCCACCAGAAAAAAGCAACACAGGTTTTTCAAATTGCGCTACAACTTCTCTAAAAATAAAAACGGCTTCGCTTTCTAAAGCATCTACTTGTATTGTATTTTGATTCATAATCATCTCTTTTATATATGCAAACCACATTCTCTGTTGCTTTCTACCTTTGTTGGATCGAAATATTTGAATTCGTTTGGCAAGCCTTTTTCTTCTAAATAAGTATCTAAATCTTCATCTGAACTATTGTAAAATGGACTTACTTTTATAATTCCGTCTTTACTTACAGAAACCACATCTATACTATTTCTAAAAGCAGTTTGCCCTTTTCTTAAATTTGTAAACCAAACATCTGGTTTGTGCTCATTCATTGCTCTTTTAAAAGGTTCAAGTTTTACTTGTTCAGTAAAAAGTGCGTGTTTTTCAGATTCAATTGAAGGAACTCCTAAAACCACATTTCTGTGTGCAACTGTCTGTTTTGGAACATATAGTTGAATGTTTAAATTCAGTCTTTCAATAATTTTTTCTGCATGTTTATATGTCTGAATTGTATTGTAACCAGTATCACACCAAATTACTTTAATGTCTTTTTGAACCTCTGTAACTGCATTTAAAATTGCGACTTCATAAGGACGAAAATTGGTCGTAATTATCGGATTTTTCGCATAAGAAATTGCCCAAGAAATAATTTCTGTTGCACTTTTACCTTGTAATTCTTTATTTACTTTATCTACATCTAAACTCATTATTTGCCCCATTTTATTTTGTTCCAAATTCTTTCATGAAAAAAGTATAAAACTAGTTTTGTTAAAAAATCTACAGTAGCAATGGATGCTGCCAAAACTATTTTACCTGTTACTAAATAGGAAACCACTAAAGTATCTAACGTTCCTACAATTCTCCAGCTTAATGCTTTTGCGATGCTCCTTAAGGGTTTTTCTGAAGTTAAATCTTCATCAAAACTTTGTTTTGCTATTTTTTTACTAAAAATCATTTGATCTGCAATCATAATATTTTATAAATATCATTACCCTATTTAATTAGTAGGGTATGCAAACATATATATATTATTTTAAAAAACTAGGTATAAATTCCTAAAATAAATATAAACCCTATCGATTTAATAGATTAATAAAAAAAAGTAATATTATTTGAGAATATCGAAATACTAGAAGGTTGTAGTTAAAGAATATATTTTAAGGTAATTGCTAAAATAAGACGAAAAGAGTTCTAAAAAGTCTTTCCGATTGTAAACTGAAGTGGAATTGCAACACCTGCATTTCTAGTGAAAATATTGCCATTCGAATAATGCATAATTCTTAGCTCAAAGTTATATTCTCTTTTTTCTCCTAAGAAAACTCCAAAACCCATCGTATCTTGATAGGTTATATTTGGACCTGTTTTAGAGTTGTCAATATCGCTTTTTGTAATATATGCAGGACCAATAATTGAGTAATTTGCATAGAAATCAAAGGTTGGTTTTCGCCATAAATAGAAACGTAAAACTGGGAAAATCGAAAAAGCAAAAACATCTGTACCTTCTCTGGATTGAAAATAGGTTGCACTTGCTCCCCAATCTAAAGAAAAAATCTTTTCTGATCTGTAAATTAAACGTTGATATGTTAAAGACAAAGCATGTTGTGCTTTTACTTCTCCAACCCAAAAAATCGGCACTCCAAAACTATCAAAATTACCAACTGGCAAACTCATTCCAAAAAATTGATTGAACCCAAAACCAATTTCTCCTGTTCCATAACTTACTTGAAAAATATTTTTTGGAAAGAAATAATCGTTTTTTGCGTATTCATCTGCTGTTTTATCATCTACTTGTTGCAAATGATACTCAAACCCTAGGGTTGCTTGTGAAATTGATGGCTGATTATTTTTGGTTGATTTAGGTAAAAATGTTCCATTTGCTGATAATCGCCATTTATCTGACAATCGATATTGGAGACCAAAACCATAGAGTAAACTCGCAAAATGAGCATCATTATAAATTACTTGATCGTTAATTGAAAAACCAAATCTAGTTACGTTTGCTATACCAACTTCCGCAAACAAATTAAATTTATTATTGATTTTAAAATCTTTTTTAAGTGATAAAGACCAAGCATTTATCCACACACTTCTTTCATAACCAATTTCATTTACATTGTCATATTTAAACCAAGAAGCGGGTCTCATCGTTCCAAATTGAACTGATAAATCTTCGTTTATTTTATGACCTAAAAGTAATCTGCCAGAAAATCGGTTTTTACTGAAGGTTTCAGTTGCAAAACCATCAATTAAATGATCATTAGAGAAAGGATAAAAAATACCTCCAAAATTTAGGCTGTAATAGGAATTTGCTAAAAAATTAGTGAATTTAGTTTTAGGATTTTCTTTCTGATTTTCTTGGGAAAAATGTGGAATTGTAAAAAATAATAAAAAAAGTAATCCTATTTTTTTCATGAAGAATGCTCTAAATTTCATCAACTATAAAAACTTATTATTTACACAAATCTGCCAAAGTTGTGTTTCTGAATATTTGCAAAGAACTGTCTCTAACTTGCATCATTAATTTATGCACTGCACAGGCATTTTCATCTGGACAATCATCGCATTTTTCATAAAAATTTAAGCTTACACAAGGCACCATAGAAATTGGCCCTTCTAAAATTCGCATAATCGTTGTCATTTCTATTTCATCAGAAGGTTTTAATAGATAATAACCTCCACCTTTTCCTTTTTTAGAACCTAACAAGCCATTTTTACGAAGTGTTAACAAAATACTTTCTAAAAATTTTAGTGAAATATTTTCACTTTTAGAAATAGTAGCAATAGCAACAGGCGTTTTACATTCTTGTTTTGCTAAAAAAGTAAGTGCTTTTATTCCGTATTTTGTTTTCTTTGATAACATGCAACTAAAGTAATCAAATTCCCTTAATTTTAATTGACTGTATGACTTTTTTCTAATTTATAAAACGTTGCTTGTACATAATCATCTGCATTTCCTGTATTATTTTGATTATAAACGCCTGCTTTAAAATACATGTATTGCCCACCAACATCATAACCACTATTGCTCATATCTACAGTTTTTGTAACGTCGGTTTTTCCTGGTCTAGAAATGGTAACTGTCAACGAATTATTTACTGTTTTAATTTTGTAAGAAAACTTTTCATTTAAGGCAATTCCATCTGTTGGATTTGTTGCAGAACTACTTCTAGAGCCAATCATATCAACCCATTGTTCACTACCAAAACCATCTCTAGGTTCGTGTGCAAAATAAATTGAACCTAATTCATTATTAGGTAATTTTCTGTAATATAGCCTTATAGGTTCATCGTCATTTGCATGAATTTGACCTACAATTACTCTCCCAACTTGACTAGAATTTCCTGTAGTAGTTACGTAATTTACTGCTAAAGTTGCATTCATTTCACCATCAAAACCAGCTGCTGCATTTTTATCTGAACTAGGTGCAGTACCAAAAACCCAATTGTTTTTATTGACGCCTTGTGTAGGAATTCCTGTAACATAACCTCTTAACATTTCTCTTAATTCGGTTCTTGTATAACTTGTATTTGTAGATGTTTTAAAACCGTCTACAAAACATTTAAAGACCATTCCACTATCTTCTGCTGTGTAAAAATAGTTTTCATTTTGATAATCTCTATTTAAAGATAAAACAGAAATTGTTGTAGCAACTCCACTCCCATTATTTTCAGGAATACTAATATTCCAAGTTGTTAAATCGAAATTTTTAGCTGGGGAAAGTTTCGAGGCATTCTCAATTATTTCTTCAATTTCTTCAGAAGAAGTATCGTTTGAACAAAAAACGAAAGAAAATATTAAAAGACAAAAAAATACAATTCTGAAAATAATTTTCATAAAAAATAACTGTTTAATACGAATTAAAAAAGTAAAGATAACTAATTGGTTAACCAATTAGTTATCTTTTTAATATCAACTTGTTATTTTATGATTTATAAATCTTAAAATATTTTTTTTTGGATGAAGTAATAAATTGATGAAAATATTAATTTTCTAAAGCCTGCTTAATATCTGCGATAATATCTATACTATTTTCTAATCCAACAGAAATACGCACTAAACCATTTGTGATGCCTACTTCCAATCTGTCTTCTTCAGATAAACGCCCATGTGTTGTAGAAGATGGATGTGTAACAATGGTTCTTGTATCTCCTAAATTTGCTGATAAAGAACACATTTTTATCTTGTCTAAAAACTTTCTGCCAGCTTCTAAACCGCCTTTAATTTCAAAAGCAACGATATTTCCTCCTAATTTCATTTGCTTTTTTGCAACTTTATATTGAGGATGCGATTTTAAAAACGGATATTTTACCATTTTTACATAATCACTTTTTTCTAGAAATTTAGCTAATTTTTTAGCGTTTTTCGCATGTTTTTCTACTCTAACTGATAAAGTTTCTAAACTTTTAGATAAAACCCAAGCATTAAAAGGAGACATTGCTGGTCCAGTATTTCTTGCAAATAAATAGATTTCTCTCATTAAATCTGCTTTACCAACTGTAACTCCACCTAAAACTCTTCCTTGACCATCAATTAATTTGGTAGCAGAATGGATGACCAAATCTGCACCAAATTTAATTGGCTGTTGCACATAAGGTGTTGCAAAACAATTATCTACAATAAATATTAAATTGTGTTTTTTGGCAATTTTACCAATCAATTCTAAATCTAAAATATCTACTGCAGGATTTGTAGGTGTTTCAATGTAAAGAATTTTGGTATTTTCTTGAATTAAACTTTCTACCAAATCAACTTCATCCACCTTAAAATAAGAGGTTTCAATATTCCATTTTGGTAAAAATTTGGTGAACATAGAGTGTGTAGAACCAAAAACCGATCTACAAGAAACTACATGATCGCCTGCATTTAGTAAAGCTGCAAATGTTGTAAAAATAGCAGACATTCCTGTTGCAAAAGCATAACCAGCTTCTGCTCCTTCCATTTTTACAATTTTATCTACAAATTCTGTGGTATTTGGGTTTGTGAATCTGCTGTATAAATTACGTTGTTTTTCCTCTGCAAAAGAAACTCTCATCTCTTCAGCATCATCAAAAACAAAACTGGATGTTAAATATAAAGGTGTAGAATGTTCAGAAAACTGACTTCTTTCTGTTTGTGTTCTGATTGCTTCTGTTTCGAAATGTTTGCTCATATATTAGTTTTTAGTAATTAGTAGATAGTAATTAGGCCCATTTTTGACTAATTACTATCTACTAAAACCTATTTACTCTGTTAATTATTATGTTTTGCTAATCTTAAAATATCGCCAAAAACGCCTCTTGCAGTAACACTTGCTCCTGCTCCTGCTCCTTGAATTACAATAGGTTGCTCTCCATAAGATTCTGTATAAATTTCAAAAATTGCATCAGAACCTTTTAAAGAACCTAAAGGAGTATTTTTAGAAGTTGACACTAATTTTACTTCTAAATTTCCTTTTTCTTGGGATAAATCTCCACTTAATTCGCCAATATAACGTAAAACATGATTCGGTTTTTGATTTTCTTTTAAAGTTTGATATTCTTCATTCAGTAACTCTAAATTTCCTAGAAAATCGGTTGCAGAACCTGCTCTTAAATTCTCTGGAATTAAATTCTGAATTTTAACTTCATCCAATTCGTTTTCTAGTTCTAATTCTCTTGCTAAAATTAACAATTTTCTGGCAACATCATTTCCACCTAAATCTTCTATTGGATCTGGTTCTGTAAAACCTTTATCAATGGCTTCTTTTAAGGTTGATGAAAACGAAACTTCATCCGAAGAAAAAGTATTAAATAAATAACTTAAACTTCCTGAAAAAACACCTCTAATTTTAGTGATATTTTCTCCTGATTCGTGCAATAACCTGATGGTATCAATTAAAGGCAAACCTGCACCAACATTGGTTTCGTATAAATATTGTTTTTTGTATTCTTTTAATTTTGCTCTTACTTCCTTATAGAAATCAAAAGATAAGGTATTTGCTATTTTATTGCAAGAAACCAAATCGAAACCTGCTTCAATTAAAGGAATATAATTGCTCACAAAATTTACGCTTGCTGTATTATCAACAGCAATTAAATTTTCAAAATGATGTTCTTTTGCAAAAGCGATAATACTATCTACAGATATATTTTCATCTCCTTTGTTGGATAAATTTTCTTGCCAATTTTTACAAACTCCGTTTTTATTAAGCAATACTTTTTTAGAATTCGCTACTGCAAAAACATTCAATTGAATTTTTCTTCGTTCTAAAACCGATTTTGTATTTTCTATAATTTGGTCAATTAAAGTTGCGCCAACCAAACCTTTCCCAAAAATAGCGATATTTATTTTTTTAGTAACTCCAAAAACTTGTCCATGAATTACATTTACGGCTTTGTTAAGTTCAGTTTTTTTAACCACCAAACTTACATTTTTCCCAGTAACTGTATTATTGAATAAAAGCGGAACAATTTGGTTTTTGATTAAGGCATTATAAGGATGATGAAATTCGCTTAAATCTTGCCCAATGATGGATATTACTGCAACATTATTAACAATAGAAATATGATTTACGTCTTGTGCATAAAAATCATTTTCGAACTCTTTTTCTAAAGCATAAATAGCTTCTTGCGCTCTTTCAGCTTCAATGATCAACCCAATGCCTCTTTCTGAAGAACCTTGAGAAATAATACTTACACTTATATTTTTATCACTTAATGCTTTAAAAATTCTGGCATCAACACCAACTTTCCCTAACAAACCTCGACCTTCAAAATTTAACAAAGCAACATTGTCAATCGTAGAAATAGATTTTATGCCTTTTGTTGATGATTCTGCTGTGATTAAAGTGCCTTTATCTTCTTTATTAAACGTATTTAAAATTCGAAGATTGATATTTTTCTCTAATAAAGGAATAATGGTTTTTGCATGCAAAATTGTCGTTCCAAAATTTGCCAATTCATTCGCTTCAGAAAACGATAATTGTTCTATTTTTTTTGCATCAGCCACCAAATCAGGATTTGCCGTAAAAATTCCACTAACATGTGTGTAGTTTTGCAACTCATCAGCATCTAAAAAATTAGCTAATAAAGCTGCTGTGTAATTACTGCCATTTCTACCTAAAGTTGTGGTTTCTCCTTTTTTATTTGAGGATATAAAACCTGTTACAATATGAATTGTATCCTTATTTTCTTTAAAATATTTGATTGTATTTTCTTTAGAAATAGGAATAATTGGCTGTGCATTTCCAAAGCTTTCATCAGTAATAATTAAATTCCTAGCATCTGTTACATTAGCAGAAATACCCTCTTCCTCTAACAAACTCGCTACTAATTTTGCTGATAAAATTTCGCCTTGTGCTAAAACCTCATCTTTAATTTTCTGGCTATAATCGCCTAATAAAGAAACACCTTCGAAAATGGTAGAAAGTTTTGAAAATTCATCGGAAAAATCAACATTTTTATTTGGTTCATGTTGATAATTCTTAAATTTTTCGAACTTGGTTTTGTATTCTTTCTTAGCAGCTGCTTTCTTTAAAATAGCTTCCAAATCATTTGTAGAATTTCCTCTTGCAGAAACCACAATCGTAATTTTTTCTTTATCTTGATGTTTATTTTTTATGATTTCAATAGCATGCTCTAACCCTTTTCCATTGGCTAAAGATTTACCTCCAAATTTTACAACTTTCATCTTTTTCTTTCTATAATCTTTATTGAAAATAGGTTCAATAATGGTTTGTAATTGGTCATATTCAATTAAAAAAGCATCATGACCATGCACCGAATTAATTTCATTATAAGTAACATTTGCTTTTGTTAATGCTAACTTTTTGTGTGTTTGCTTATTTTCTTCAGCAGTAAAAAACAAATCAGAATCCACACCAACAATATGAATGTCTGCTTCAATTTTGTCTAAAATATCTATTTTTAGTTCATCATTATTAGTCACATCAATAGACCTAAGTAACTGATTCATCAATTTATAAGAAGATAATTGATAACGTTCTTGCAATTTTTTTCCATGGTGTAACAACCAACTTTCAACATTAAAAACAGTTGAATTTTCTTTTTTAGAGCGATGAAAACGTTCTTTAAAAGAAGCAGGAGTTCTGTAACACAACATAGCATGCATTCTTGCATCATGAACAGGATTGCTAGAATTTATTAAAAATTGCTCTTGAATTTGACAATTTGCAATTAGCCAATCTGTAGATTTCCAATCTGTGGCAATTGGTAAAAAGTGTTGCGTTAGTTTGTTGTTTATTACAACCATTTCCCAAGCAATTCCACCACCTAAAGAACCTCCAATTAATGCAAAAAGCTTGTTTATTTTCAACTGTTTTAATCCGATTAAAAATATGTTTGCAACATCTCTAGCAATAAAACTTTTGTAATCTTCAATCAAAAAACCATCAAAACCATTTCCTGGAATGTTAAAAGATAGAATTGTATATACATTTGTATCGATTGTTTTATCAACACCAATAATATCTTTCCACCAACCATTTTCACCAGCAACATCGCTATTTCCTGTAAGTGCGTGATTTACTAGAATAACAGGAGCAGCCCCTAATTTTTTTCCAAACAATTGATAACTTAATTGCAGGTTTTTAAATTGAGTTCCACTTTCTGTAGTGAAATTATTTATAATGATATGTTGTAGTTGATTTTCCACTTTTTTGTTTTAGACCTCACAGGTTTTTAAAAACCTGTGAGGTCTTTTAATAATAAATTATATTTTAGAAAAAGCCTCTTTTAAATCTGCTTTTAAATCGTCTAAATCTTCAATACCAACAGACAATCTGATTAAATCTTGACTAACACCTGCACTTGCTTGTTGTGCTTCATCTAATTGTTGATGTGTTGTACTTGCTGGATGAATAATTAACGATTTTGTATCTCCAATATTTGCCAATAAAGAAAATAGTTTTGTAGTATCTGCAATTACTTTAGCAGCTTCAAATCCTTTTTTAGGTCCAAAAGTTACAATTCCACTTTGTCCTTTTGGCAAATATTTATCTGATAATTTCTTGTATTTACTACTTTCTAAACCAGGATAATTTACCCATGCAACCTCATCTTGCTCTTCCAACCATTTTGCTAATGCCAATGCATTTTTAGAATGTTGTTTAATTCTAACAGGCAAAGTTTCTAAACCTTGAATAATATTAAACGCGTTTGTAGGACTTAATGCACCACCAAAATCACGTAAACCTTCTAATATCAATTTAAAAATAAAAGATGCTGCACCTAAAGTTTCATAGTATTTTAAACCATGATATCCAGCAGAAGGTTCTGTAAACTCTGGGAATTTTCCATTTGCCCAATTAAAAGTTCCTGCATCAATAATAGCTCCTCCTAAAGAAGTTCCTTGCCCACTAATGTATTTTGTTAACGAGTGAATTACTAAATCTGCACCATGTTTTATAGGGTTTAATAAAGCTGGAGTTGCAACAGTATTATCTACAATAAAAGGTACTTCTGCTTTTTTTGCTTGTGCAGAAATTGCTTCTAAGTCTAAAACATCTAATTTAGGATTTCCTAAAGATTCAATAAAGATTGCTCTAGTATTTTCTTGGACAGCTTTTCCAAAATTTTCTGGATCAGAAGCATCTACAAAAGTTGTTGTAATTCCAAATCTAGGTAAGGTAACACTTAACAAATTATACGTTCCACCATACAAACTGCTAGAAGCAACAATATGATCGCCAGTTTTTAAAAGCGTTAAAAAACCTGTAGCAATTGCTGCAGTTCCAGAAGCAAAAACTACGGCTCCAATTCCACCTTCTACAGCAGCTAAACGATCTTGCAAAATTTGATTTGTTGGGTTGTTTAAACGTGTGTAAATAAACCCTAATTCTTTTAAAGAAAATAAATTTGCTGCGTGTTCTGAATTGTTAAAAACATACGCTGTAGATTGATAAATAGGAACTGCTCTTGTTCCTCCATTTGCTTTTACATCATGCCCTGCATGTAATGCGTTTGTTGCTAATTTTAATGTACTCATTTTTCTGTTTTTTTGAGTTAATAAATGATTAAACCAAAAGTCAAAACATCATTTTTTTTGATGTATTTACTAGAAAAATGTTATTAAGAAAAATCAAACGTTTCAGAAATGAAACATTCTTTTTTTGTTATCTATCCAAGTATAAAAACTTAGGTAGAATTTAGCACCTTCTTTAAAATTCTGAATTGAGTTCAGAATTACAAAGGGTTGCTAAGGTTTCAAAGGGTCTAATCCCTCCACCTTTCTTGATAACATTTCAATAAGTTATTGAACTTTGTGAGTACAAATATTGCAACAGAAAAGTTTAATATCCAAATAAAAAGCACTTTATTTTATTTTTATATAGATTTCGTAAAGTTTACAGGTTTCAATTCATCATTCTATAAAATCATTCGCTGTTATCTTCTAAAATTAGTTTATTGATGATGCTATCATAAAAAAATATACCCAAAATTGATTTAAGTATGGTTTTAAACTGTAACTTTGCAAAATAATTAAGAGGAAAATTTGAACTGATTGCAACCTCTTGTTGAATTGTTTTTTTACTAAAACAAATTCAGCAAAACAAAAGCTAAAGCAGTATAATTCCATACTTCTTTTAGTTACCTAGCAATCTTTTTATTTTTACCTAATAAACTTAAAACAAGATAGTTATGTCATATTTATTCACTTCAGAAAGTGTTTCTGAAGGACACCCAGATAAAGTTGCAGATCAAATTTCTGATGCTTTAATTGATAATTTTTTAGCTTTTGATAAAAACAGTAAAGTTGCTTGCGAAACGCTGGTAACTACAGGTCAAGTTATTTTGGCTGGTGAAGTAAAATCTAATACATATTTAGATGTTCAGCAAATTGCAAGAGAAGTAATCAATAAAATTGGCTATACAAAAAGCGAATATATGTTTGATGGTAATTCTTGTGGAATTTTATCTGCAATCCATGAACAATCTCCAGATATTAACCAAGGAGTTGATCGTTCAAATCCTGAAGAACAAGGAGCAGGAGATCAAGGAATGATGTTTGGTTATGCAACTGATGAAACTGAAAACTATATGCCTTTGGCATTAGAATTGTCTCACAGATTGTTAATTGAATTAGCACTTTTAAGAAGAGAAAATAAAGACATCGATTATTTAAGACCTGATGCAAAAAGTCAGGTTACTATTGAATATTCAGATGACAACGTTCCTCAAAGAATTGATGCTATTGTAATTTCTACTCAACATGATGATTTTGTAAAACCTTTATCAAACAGTAAAGTGGATAAAAAGATTGCAGAAGATAAAATGTTGGCAAAAATTAATGCTGATATAACATCCATATTAATTCCAAGAGTAATTGCTAAATTACCAGAAAATCTTCAAAAATTATTTACAGATAATATTACGTATCACATTAACCCAACAGGTGTTTTTGTAATTGGTGGTCCTCATGGAGATACTGGTTTAACTGGTCGTAAAATTATCGTGGATACATATGGAGGAAAAGGTGCTCATGGAGGAGGCGCATTTTCAGGAAAAGACCCAAGTAAGGTAGACAGATCTGGAGCATATGCAACAAGACATATTGCTAAGAATTTAGTGGCTGCTGGTTTGTGTAAAGAAGTTTTAGTACAAGTTTCTTATGCCATTGGTGTTGCTAAACCAACAAGTATAAATGTAGAAACTTATGGAACAGCTACCATCAACAAAACTGATGGAGAAATTAGCAAAATAGTAGAAACTATTTTTGATATGCGTCCTTATTTTATCGAAAAAAGATTAAAATTAAGAACCCCTATTTATGCTGAAACTGCTGCCTATGGACATATGGGAAGAACTCCAGAAGTAAAAACAGTTACTTTTTCAAATCCTATGGGTGAAACTGTTTCTGAAGAAGTAGAAACTTTTACTTGGGAAAAATTAGATTATGTTGATACTATAAAAGAGGCTTTCAAATTATAAATACGTAATTTTTAAAACGATATTAAAACCTTCAAAATTAATTTTTTGGAGGTTTTTCTTTTTAAATTTAACATTTCTCTTTAACATTTATTTAAGAATACATTATTTTTTGATTACGTAATTTCGAAAACTAATTCAAATCAAATTTAATTATGACAAAAAAAATATTTTCGCGACTACTTTTAGTTGCATTTGTTTTTGGGTATTCAGCAAATGCTGACGCACAATTTTGGAAGAAAAAAAAGAAAGAAGAGCCAAAAAAAGTGGCACCAAAACCAAAATCAAAAGATGGAATTGAACCTTACAGCAAGGTAGTTACAAAAGAACACACAACTGATGAAGGTTTATTTAAAGTTCATCAAAAAGCAGACACTTATTTATTCGAAATACCAGATTCTCTTTTAAAAAGAGAAATGTTAATGGTTACCAGAATTGCTAAAACCGCTAGCGGAATTGGTTTTGGTGGTGGAAAAACTAACACACAAGTTTTACGTTGGGAAAAGAAAAACAAACAAATTTTGTTAAGAATTGTGTCTTATGACGTAGTTGCAGATACAATTTTACCAGTGCATGAAGCTGTTGTAAACTCTAATTTAGAGCCTATATTATTTGCGTTTCCAATAAAGGCTTATAGTAAAGATTCTACAGCAACTGTAATTGATGCTACTTCTTTATTTTCAACGGATGTGAAGCCTTTAGGTTTTCCTGATTTTTACAGAAAAGCATATCAAGCAACTAGAATGGATAAAGACCGTTCTTACATTGATAGAGTAAGTAGCTATCCTGAAAATATTGAAATTAGACACGTAAAAACATATTTCGCAAATAGACCACCTTCAAATAGTGCAGCTGGATCCATTACTTTAGAGATGAGTAATTCTATGGTTTTACTACCTAAAGTACCTATGAAACGTAGATATTTTGATGAAAGAGTTGGTTGGTTCGCAAGAGGACAAACTGATTATGGTTTAGTAGACCAAAGAAGTAAAACTGTTCGTTATTTAGATAGATGGCGTTTAGAAGTAAAAGATGAAGATATTGAAAAGTTTAAAAGAGGTGAGTTAGTTGTTCCTAAAAAACAAATTATTTATTACGTAGATAGAGCAACTCCAAAAGAATGGGTTCCTTTCATTAAGCAAGGTATCAATGACTGGCAAGTAGCTTTTGAAGCTGCAGGTTTTAAAGATGCAATTATCGCTAAAGATCCTCCATCTAAAGAAGAAGATCCAGAATGGAGCCCAGAAGATGTACGTTATTCTGTAGTAAGATATTTAGCTTCTCCTATTCCAAATGCAAATGGACCTCACGTAAGTGACCCTAGATCTGGAGAAATTTTAGAATCAGATATTAACTGGTACCATAATGTAATGACTTTATTACACAACTGGTTTTTTATACAAACAGCAGCTATTAACGAAGATGCAAGAGGAAATAACTTTAAAACTGAAGTTATGGGACGTTTAATACAATTTGTATCTTCTCATGAAGTTGGTCATACTTTAGGTTTACCTCATAACATGGGTAGTTCTGTAGCATATCCTGTAGATTCTTTACGTTCATCTAAATTTACAGATAAATACAGTACAGCTCCTTCAATTATGGATTATGCTCGTTTTAATTACGTAGCTCAACCAGAAGATAAAGGTGTTGCTTTAATGCCAAATATTGGTGTTTACGATAAATATTCAATTTCTTGGGGATATAGACCAATCTTAGACAAAGATGCTAAAGATGAGAAAGCTACTTTAGATGCTTGGATTATGAAACATGCTGGAGACCCAATGTATCGTTTTGGACGTCAGCAGAGAGGTGTTATCGATCCAAGTTCTCAAACTGAGGATTTAGGTGATGATGCTATGAAAGCTTCTATGTATGGTATTAAAAACTTAAAAAGAATTTTACCAAATTTAGAAAAATGGACTTCTGAAAAAGGCCAAAACTATGAAGAATTATCTACAATGTATGATCAATTATTAGGTCAGTTCAATAGATATATGGGTCATGTTGCTGGTAATATTGGTGGTATTTATGAGCACTATAAAACATCTGAGCAAGAAGGTAATGTATACACTCACGTAGCTAAAGATCATCAAAAAGAGGCTGTTACGTTTTTAAATGAGCAACTTTTTGAAACTCCAACTTGGATGTTAGATAATAACATTTTTGGTAAGATTGAATTTACAGGAGCTGTTGAAAGAATTAGAAGTATGCAATCTCGTATCCTGAATTCTGCTTTAAGTGTAGACAGAATGGGTAGAATGATTGAAAATGAAACTTTAAATGGAAATGATGCATATAGTGTTATATCTCTATTTTCTGATTTACGTAAAGGAGTTTGGTCTGAATTGTACAATGGAAAATCTATTGATACCTACAGAAGAAATTTACAAAAAGCACACGTAGAGCGTTTAGGATTTTTATTAAACGATGCTAATGATGCTAGAGGTCGTGGAGAATTAGGTTCTGTAAATGCAAACCAATCTGACATTAAATCGATAGCAAGAGGTGAATTAAAACGTATTCAAAGAGATGCAAAAAATGCTTCTAATAGTGGAAACACTTTAAGACGTTACCATTTACAAGATGTTGTAGATAGAATTGATATGATTTTAGATCCTAAATAAATCTAAATTTCATTAAATATTATTTTAAAACCACGCCTTTTGGCGTGGTTTTTTCTTTTAAAAAAACTTATAAAAGTGAATAAATTTTCAAAAACTACTTAAAGCTAAACTCATCAATTTGTTTTCAAATCACTTTAAAAAGTAGTCTATATTTGCAGCATATTATTTTTTATGAATCAGACACTTTTATCTTCTCCATTACAAGGATTTACAGATTATAAATTTAGAAATGCATTTCATCATTTTTTTGGTGGAATAGACACTTTTTATTCGCCTTATATTCGACTGAATGGAAAATTGGTGATTAAAAACTCCTATCAAAAAGATATCTTACCAGAAAATAATAGCACTCTAACTGTAATTCCGCAAATAATTACCAATGATGTCGATGAATTTTTGTTCGTTGCAAAATACGTAAGAGAATTAGGGTATAAAGAATTAAACTGGAATTTAGGGTGTCCATATCCAATGGTTACCAAAAGAGGAATGGGTTCTGGCTTGATTAGCGATGCTGAAAAAATAAATAGTATTCTGCATAAAATTCATAATGAATCTGATATTTTGGTTTCCATGAAAATGAGAATGGGTTATGAAACACCAGAAGAAATTTTAGATGTTTTACCCATTTTAGATACCTATCCTTTAAAAAATATTGCCATTCATGCAAGAATAGGAAAGCAATTATACAAAGGTGGAACCAATTTGGAAGCTTTTCAGAAATGTTTAGACAACAGCAACCACAAAATGTATTATAATGGTGATATTACTTCTGTTGCTGCTTTTAAAAAACTACAAAAACGTTTTACAACCATAGATCATTGGATGATTGGTAGAGGCTTAATTGCAGATCCTTTTTTACCAAGTATGATAAAAAATGACACCTCTGAATATCCACAAAATAGATTTGATATTTTTCAAGAATTTCATGAACGTATTTACACTGAATATGATGCAGCTCTTTCTGGGCCAACTCCTATAAAAATGAAAATGCTTGGTTTTTGGGAATACTTTTCTCAAAGTTTTTCAAATCCGCAGAAAACCTATAAAAAAATTAAAAAAGCACAGAATCCTAAAAAATACGCAGCTGCTGTTGAAGAAATTTTGAAAGAAGCTAAGAATGGGTAATTAATTTGGTTTGTTTCTAAATTTAGAAAATGCTAACTTAGTTATTTTTTGATCTAAACGATTTTATTAGAATAAAGTTGTAAGTAATTTAAAAACTAACCTATTAATAGAATAAATGAGAGAACTTATTTTATATTCTGGTTTTGCAGGAATCACAGTTTTGCTTGGTGGAATTTTAGCTTATTATTTTAATCATCATATTAAAAAAAGTCCAATTAAATATGAAATAACTCATACAATGATGTCATTTGGTGCTGGTATAATTTTATCTGCTTTGGCATTAGTTCTTATTCCAAAAGGAATGGAAGAATTGAGTTTACTACCTTTAGCTTTTTCATTTCTTTTAGGTGCTATTTTATTTATGATTCTTGACCAATATCTAGCAAAAAAAGGAGGAAAAGTAGCAACACTTCTTGCAATGATTATGGATTTTATTCCTGAATCCATAGCTTTAGGTGCTGTTTTTGCAACTGACAAAAAAGTAGCTACATTATTGGCTGTATTTATAGGATTGCAAAACTTACCTGAGGCATTCAATTCCTTTAGAGATTTAATTCAAAGTGGATACACAAGCAAAAAAACATTCGTAATATTTTTCTTTTTAAGTTTATTTGGAATTGGAGGAGCATTAATTGGTCATTTTCTTTTAAGTGACTATCCAAATTTAACAGCACATTTAATGGTATTTGCTAGTGGTGGTATTTTGTATCTTCTGATTCAAGATATTGTTCCAGAAAGTAAATTAGAAAAAAATTATTTAACAGCTTTAGGAGCAATAATTGGTTTTTTAGTAGGAATTATAGGTGAAAAAGTAATTTAAAAAATTACTTACATCAACTTTTACAATTTATTTATAGTGTCTTTTTACTTGGAAAATACTAAGGATTAAAAAAATGGTTTGATCCTTCTCTTAAACTTACTTTATCAACACAACTAACTATAAATAATGAAAGTAACAAAACCCCTACCTCAACTTAAACTCCATAAAAACAGGCAAATGATCTGAAGCTTGTTCAAATTCATTTAATACTTTTCCTGAAATATATTCGATTGAATTTTTAGTGTAAAAAATATAATCGATTCTTTTGTGAGGTGCTTTTGAATCAAAAGTATTTTCAATTTCATTAACATTAAAAGCAGCATTTCCAACATCTTTCATCGCAAACATTTTTTGAATTACTGCTGATGTATCCTTGGCTTCTGAATTAAAATCGCCTAATAAAATGGTTGGGTATTGCTCTTTATATTGGTTGAAAAGTTTTACAACCTCATCAAATTGTTTCACTCTTGTTGCTTTGTCAAAAGCTTCTAAATGAACATTGATGACCATGATTTCTTGATCATTTAAAACCACTTTTACAACTTGCGCTAATCGCTCTAAATAAAAAGCATTTCTGTAAAAAGGAGCATCTGCAACTCTTTGCAAAACAATTCTTTGCTGCTCTTTTATAGGATATTTACTAATGATAGATTGCCCAGAAACTACTTTACCAAAGTGCATAGAAATTGGCCAATAAGGAAAAGGCACATACTCTTCATCCCAATTGATAGTTCTTGCTCTATAAGGAAAACCCAATTGGGCAATTTGCTCTTCTTGATTGATGTTGTAACTTCTTGTTGCATCATAATCTATTTCTTGAAATGCAATAATAGTTGGATTTACTTTTTGAGTTTCCGCTAAAACTTTTTTCAAATTTTCATCAAATAAAGATTTTGGCTTTGCAATGGGTCTGTTATTGGTCATGCCACTTAAATACCCAATATTGTAGGTTACAATACTAAAAATTGAATCGTTTTCAGGTTGATTTTGAACATCAACCTTAGTTAAAGAAACATATTCAGCTTCTTTTAAAGTTGATGATGATGCCCAAAAGAAAAATACAATCGTGGCAATTATCAACAGAAAAAGAAGTCTAAATATAAATTTTAAAAAACGTTTCATTAGTTTTCTGGAGTATTTTCTGGTGGAGAATCTTTCTTAAATTCCGTAAGAACTTTATTGATAGATGCATTAATTTTCGCTTGACTTGTATCATATTTTGGCGATAAATTGCTCTTATCTGGAAACTGCTCAATTGTAACAGTGGTTGATGGAAAAGCAAATTCTACACCCAATTCTGCAGCTAATTTAATTATAGCCATGTGCAATCTATGCTTTGAAGTTTGCTCTGTACTCCAAGCCAAACTCTTAAAATATACATTTACCATAATTAATAAAGCTGAATCTCCAAAACCTGAAAACTCCACATTATAAGAATCAGAACGTGTTTCTGGGTGCTCAATAACAATTTGTCTCACACCATTTACAAACGCTTCAATTAATGCTGGAGGTGTGTCATAACGAACTCCTAAATTAGTATTGTATCGTCTAAACAAGCGCAAACCTTTGTTATTTACTACCATTTCCGATAATTTACTATTAGGAATTTGATAAATAGAAGTATCTGCTGCTCTAACTCTGGTAGATCTAAAACCAACTTTTTCTACAGTACCAACAACTTCGCCAGCTTCAATCCAATCATCAATATGAAAAGGTTTATCCATAAAAATCATGATGGTTCCAATCAAATTTTTCACAGTATCTTGAGATGCCAAAGCAACAGCCAAACCACCAATTGTTGCACCAGCAATTAAAGTTGTTGTATCTACACCAAACAATTTTAACACATTAAAAAAACCGACTACAAGTACAAGACCTGTTAAAAAATTATGGAGAATTGGCACTAATTGATCATCTAGTCTTCCATGAGTTCGTTCTGTAAATTCACCATAAATCTGCATCACAACTTTCACCAATTTCAAGAAAACGTAAATCCAAAAGATGGTTCTTGCAATATTTATAGCAAGAAAAACCCATGCATTTACTTCTAAAGAAAATTGTAAAGACGGAAAAATAAGGTCTACAAAAGCCAAAGAAATCAATAAACTTATTGGATGTGCCAATTTTTTAAGCACTATTTTAACTTCGAAATTAATGTTCGTTTTTGTTATTTGATGTTGCACTCTTTGTAAAATCCAAAAGGCAATTTTTTTAGTGAATGCAAAAATTAGCAAAGCAATACCAAACACAAGTAGTAAAGCTACAAATTGCCAAATCTCTACTCCTAGAAACTTTTTATGACCATAAACAGGAATACTATCTTGTAATTCTTCTACATACCAAGGAAAAACATTGCTGTAAATTGCATCAATTTTAGCAACTGTTTCGCTTGAATAATACCAATTATTATTAATTTTTTCTAAATAAATATCTGGCATTCTATCAGGAAACAAAATGTATCTAGAATATGCTGTATAACCTACAGAATCTATATATGCAGGGTTGGTTGATACTTTCTTTAAATCTACATATAAACCTTTTCCGTCTAAAATTTTCTTAACCTTAATTGCTTTTCTTATAGCATCTGTTTCTTCTAAACCATAAATGGTTTTTGCTGATTTTTCAGGTTGATAAGAATCTTGCTGTAAGAAATATAGGTGTGTTGTTAAAGTTGCATTTGGGTTGCTTAAATCTACTTTTACACTATCTACAGGTTGTATTTGTGCTAAAGTTAATAGAGGGAAAAATAATAAAAGCCAAAGTTTCATTTTCATAGTTATTGTTGTTAAAATGACGTTAAAAACATTACAAATTTAAACCTTTTCTATTTTACGAAGTCATAGATGCACAATTTAAAACATTTAAATAAAAAATTTATATCATGAAAAAAATAATCACAGTATTGGTGCTAACAATTGCATTTTCTTTTACTTCACAAGCTCAAAAAAAAGGTGGTAAAAACCCTGTTGAAAGAATGTTGAAAAAAATGACCACAGATTTAAGTTTATCAGATGCGCAACAAAAAGAAATTGAACCTCTTTTAATTGCACAGATGGAAGATAGAAAACAGATAACTGAAAGCAGAGAAGCTTTAAAAAATTCTGGAAGCAAACCAACCAAAGAAGCTCGTGAAAAAATGAAAGAAGATAGAGAAGCTAAAGAAACTGCAATGAACACTAAAATGTCACAAATTTTAGACAAAGAGCAATTTGAAAAGTTTCAAAAAATGGCAAAAGAAAGAAAAGAAAAAGCGCCAGGAAAAAATAAAAAAAGAGATAACTAGTAAAAATAAATTTCTAGTTTTGGTTGATTAGTTAAATTGGAAAACTCGAATTCATATATTGATTCGAGTTTTTTTTTGTTTCATAAAACTAATGTTAAAAAACTGTTAATCAACAATATAGATTAAACCTTTTTACAGTTTAGAAGTCAAAGAAGTATACATTAATAATAATTAAAAAATTTTATACCATGAAAAAAATAGCAAGCATTTTAATTTTAGTATTCACTTTTACAGTAACAGCTCAGGCTCAGAAAAAAGGGAAAAGAGATCATAAGAATCCAAAATTTACAGTTGAACAACATACTGATTTAGCTGTTAAAAAAATGACTTTGGCTTTAGATTTAACAGAGAAGCAACAAAGTCAAATTAAGCCTTTAATTAGTGCACAAGCAGCAGCAAAAAAAACAGCTATGGAAAGCAGAAAAGAAAATAGAGAGGCTGATAAAAAACCTTCTGCTGACGAAATTTATGCTATGAAAAGCAAACAATTAGACAATCAAATTGCATTTAAGAGTGAAATGAAAAACATCTTAAACAAAGAGCAGTTTGAAAAGTTTGAGAAAATGGCTAAAATGAGAAAGGGAAAAGGGAAAGGAAAAAAAATGATGAAGCATAAAGATAGTAAAAGAGGTGAAAAAAGACATAAAGGTCAAAAAAGTCAAAAAGACAATAAATAATTATTTTTAATAACTGGTTTGGTTGATTAGTTTTTAATAAAACCCGATTTCTTAATTGAAATCGGGTTTTTGATATATGCTGAATTTTGCGTTAGCGATTGAAATGGCATCCTTTTTTTTGCTAAAATAATTGAATACAGCTTTTAAAAAAGAAATTTGCTTCAGATAATAAACTATTGAAAAAAGTTCTGCATTAAAAAAAAGATATAATGGAAAGCGCGTTAAAACGCCCAAAAACTTAAAACACTATTCTTTAAACCAACTTGAATATTTTACATAATTATTGGCAATTCTATCAATCTCTCCAGAGATTAATTCTTGCGAAATATCTTTCACTTTTTTAGCAGGAACTCCAGCGTAAATACTACCACTTTCTACTCTTGTATTTTTGGTAACGACTGCTCCTGCTGCAATTATGGAATTTGATTCTACAACACAATCGTCCATAATTATGGAACCCATTCCCACCAAAACGTTGTCGTGAATTGTGCAACCATGTACAATTGCATTGTGGCCAATTGAAACATTATTCCCAATAGTTGTTGGCGATTTTTGATAGGTTGCATGGATTACTGCTCCATCTTGAATGTTTACTTTATTCCCGATTTTTATGAAATGAACATCGCCTCTAATTACTGCATTATACCAAATGGAACATTCTTTTCCCAATGAAACTTCTCCAAGAATTGTTGCGTTTTCTGCCACAAAACAGTCTTCTGGAATTTGTGGATGTTTTCCGTTTACGGATTTTATGATGGGCATAGGTTAGGTTTTAGTGTTTAGTGTTTAGTGTTTAGGTTTTTTAACACTACTTAAAATAAGAAAGCAAATTACTCTTTTGCGAAGCAGAAACCAAAATTTCTTTTCCACTTGAAACAATCACGCTTCCTCCTTTTCCTTTTTTGTATTTTACAATTTCGTTTACATTTACCAAATACGATTTATGTATTCTTGCAAATGTGTGTTCTTTTAAAGCTTCTTCAAAATACTTTAAAGTTTTACTGACTAACTTTTTAGAATTTGCTAAATGAATTTCGGTATAATTATCATCTGCCTTGCAAAAAATAATATCATTGATATCTAAAACCTCAAAACCATCTTGTTGTGGAATGGTAATTTTTCCTGTAGCCGAATTTGTTTTTGGCACCAATATTTGATGTTGTAATTCGTTTTCTTTTTCTTTGATTTGAGTTACAATATTTACGGCTTTTATCAACTCATCAATAGAAATTGGCTTGAGTAAATAATAACTTGCGTGGTTGTTTAAAGCTTCTATTGCATACTGATCGTAAGCAGTCACAAAAACGGTTTCAAAGGTTCTGTTTTCTACTTTTTCTAACAAATCAAAGGCATTTCCAAAAGGCATTTCTACATCTAAAAAAACCAAATCTAATTCGTGTTTTTGGATGAGTTTATAAGCATCTTCAATGTTACTTGCTTCTCCTAATAACTGAACATTTGGGCAATATTTTTCGATGTAATTTCGGAGAATATCTCTACTTAATTGTTCGTCTTCTACAATGATTGCTTTTAATTTCATGAATTATTTTTTGACACGGATTTCACAGATTTACACAGATTTACACAGATTTTTGTGGTTAAAATTACACAGAGATTCACAGAGTTTTACACAGAGATTCTCGGAGATTTTTTGACACGGATTATAATTATTATATCTAATACAAATTCCTGTGAATTTTCTTTTCTTTTATCTTTATTCTTACATCTTGTCTCCTGTTTCCCTTTAATCTTATTTCTTTTATTTACTGAAACCGAATACTGTGACTGAAAACTGTTTACTCTTTTTTCAAAAACAACTCCACTTTTGTTCCTTCTCCATTTTCCAAAGCATTTGTTACGTTTACAGAAATGCGTTCTTTGTACATATCATTTAGAATTGAAATTCTATTTTTTATTGTACTCATTCCTTTGGACTTTTGTTTCAGTTGATTTTTAGTCTTTAGTTCCTGCGATTTTTTTCGTCCAATTCCATCATCAATAATTAAAATTGAAATGGTTTCGTTATCTTTTTGGTTGATGGATATTTCTAAATTCCCTTTTTCTTTTCTGTAACGCAAACCATGCCAAATAGCATTTTCAATATAAGGTTGCAACAACATTGGTGGAATTGAAAATTGCTCTAAATCGATGTTTTTATCAATATTTATCTGATAATCGAACTTGTCTTTAAAACGATTATGCTCTAGTTTTACATACAATTCTAGCAACTCAATTTCTTTGGTTAAAGGAATAAAATCTTCATCAGAATTTTCTAAAACAGCACGCATTAAAGCCGAAAATTCGCTTAAATATCGATTTGCATTTCGTTCGTCGTTAACAGCAATAAAACTATTTACAGAGTTTAAAGCATTAAAAATAAAATGCGGATTCATTTGCGAACGCATCGATTTTAATGCTAACAAATTATTAGCTAATTTTTGCTGTTTATTGGTTCTAAACATAAAATACAACACTAAAATCATCAATAAAAAACCACCAAATAAAGCGTAAATTAATATGCGTTGTTTTTGATTGCTTTCTTCTGATAATCGCTGATCTACATACGCCAAACTAATTTTACTTTGTGTTAATTCTTTGTCTTTCTCTAAACTTGCAATTCGGTTTTGATTGTCGGCAATTTTCTTTGCTAAACGCGTTGCTTGCTGAATTTCTTGCTCTTTTTTTACATATAAAGAATCGACCAAAGAAACATATTCTTTGTAATTTTTTAATGCTTTTTCATTATCCCCAAGATTTGCAAATGCCTCTGAAATTTTTCTGGTGGCATCTTTTTCAATGACAATATCATTTTTTTGTTTGGCATCACTTTTACTCTTTTCTAAAAATGGAATCGCTTTTTTATAATCTTCTTTTTGTAGATACGCATTCCCGATTTTGTAATTTATTTTTTGTGATGTAATAGAATCCTCAACTTCTGTTCCTGCTGCAATATTTTTATTTTTTGTTTTTTCTAAACTCTTTTTTCGGAGTTTAATTTCATCATCAAAACGTCTGTTATCATTATAAAAATCGGCAACTTTTTCTTCTTCTTTTAAAGCACGTTCAGGATTTTCTTTTGCTGCTAAACTCATAGAATTGATAAATGAATTTTCTGCTTTGCTCGTTTTTCCTTGTGCTGCATATACATCTCCAATTTTAGAACTTATATCTGTAATTTTAGAGGTTATAGAATTAGTTTCAGCAATTTGTAATGCCTTTTGATAATTGATGTTGGCTTCTTTCCATTTTTTTGTAGCAAAACTGATATCTCCTAAAGCTTCATATATCTGAATTTCTTCATAATTACTTAAGTTTTCAACTTTTAATTCTTGATAGGTTTTAGCACTTTCCTCATAGTTTTTCGCTAAAAATTGTGCTGCTGCTAACGATATTTTTGTAGTTACTTCTTCTTTAATTTGGTAGGACAATTTGTAGTTATTAATTGCCAAATCGTATTGTTTCCAAAACAGGTAAATATCTCCTAAAAGATTATATGTAGTTGCATTTCTTTTTCTATTCTGGTTATTTTCTAATGCTTTTTCTATAAATGATAAACTTTTTTCGATGTCTTTTTTCTGATAAAATTTAGCAGAATCTAAATGTTGTAAATAAAAATCTGTTTGTGCTGATTTGCTTCTCGATTTTAAAATGGAATTACTTTTATCCTCATAATCTTCAACAATAATTTTAATATCCTCACTAGATGTTAAGGTATGATAAACCGTTTCGAAATCTGGATGAGAAACCCTAATTTCATCGCCAACTTTAGCTTTAATAATATATCTTCCAGCAACATCAGCTAAGGTATAAAAACGTCCATTTGCATCAATTTGAACGTTTTTTACGATTTTACGATGGTTATCATCCACAACAATAATTCGCACAGAAAACTCGATACCACTTTTAGTGATGATATTTTCTTGAGCGAATACACTTGAAAAACTCATGCATAAAAAAAGGATTGTGATGTATATTTTTTGTTTCATTAAATTGTTTAATTATGTAAACATACACACAAAAAAGCATCAAAAAAAATGTTCAAATTGATTATTCTTAATTTCAATACTTTAAAACATAAGCTTTACTAAACTGATGAATTACTTCACGCATCCAAAATGCCATTTCACTCATTGTTGTTTTTTTAGGAATTAAGTTCATGTTAATATTGAGCTCATTTCATATCAAAAACAAACATCATGAAAAATTTTAAATTTATTTTCTTTTTACTATTTACATCCGCAATTTTAGCACAATCAACAACTCAAAAACCCTTTATAGAAGTTACAGGAACTGCAGAAATTGAAATTGTACCCGATGAAATTTATTTGGACATCAAAATAAAAGAACGTACAGAAAAAGGAAAAAAATTAACGCTTGATGTTTTAGAAAATCAGCTAAAAACAGTTTTAAAAAATATTGGAATTCCAGAGAAAAACCTTTCTATTTCTGATGTAAATGCTGTTTTAGCAAAAACAGGTTGGTGGTCTGAAGAAATATTTTCAGTGGCAAATTACAGCTTAAAGGTAAATGGAGCAGACAACCTAAAACAGCTTTTCGAAAACTTTAAAAAATTAGAAATTTCTGACGTTAATATTGCAAAAGCTACACATTCTGACCTTATCAACATTAAAAAGAAAAACAGAATTAAAGCGATTAAAGCTGCTAAAGAGAAAGCAGATTATTTGCTAAATGCTATTGGCGAACAAACAGGAAAACCTATTATCATCAACGAATTGGCAAATAATAATCAACCTTATGTAAACGCTAATTATTTAAATAATAACGCAAATTATTCTATAATGAAAGTAAGAGGAAGTGGTGTTAAAGATGAAACTGTAGAGTTTAAAACGATAAAAATTACGTCATCGATTTATGTGAAATTTGAGATAAAATAAATTAATTAAAGATGTTTTAAAGATTGTTTTAAACCTCACTAAAATTTAAAAGAGAGCACTTTTTACTTCAGCAATAATTTTTGTCCAATAGAAATTGTGTTGTCTTTTAAATTATTTAGTTTTTTTAAAACAGGTACAGAAACATCAAATTTTCTACCTATCGAATATAGAGTATCTCCTTTTTCGACTTCATAGAATTTTGGTTCGGTTTTTTGAATAACAGTTGGTTTTTCAAAAGATTCACCATCATTTAATGCTAAAATTTCTTTAGAATAAGCTCTTTTTGAAATCTTATCAAACTCGTATAATTTATAATCTTTAATAATTTTAATCAGTTTAGCAGGATATTTTGGATCGGTTGCATACCCAGCTTTTTTTAATCCATTTGCCCATCTTTTATAATCGGTCATTTTATAATCGAACAAAAAAGCATAACGTCTTCTTTGCGTTAAAAACAACGAATGATCGTTATAAGAAGTTTCTGGATATACGTATTTTCTAAAACATTCTCCTTTTTCATCATCATCATGATACACGCTTTCACCTGTCCAACCTGTGTGACATTTTATCCCAAAATGATTGTTAGATTTTAACGCCAATTCGCTTCTACCTTTGCCAGATTCTAAAATTCCTTGTGCTAAAGTAATGCTTGCAGGAATTTTATATTCGTGCATTTCTTTGACTGCAATTGGTGCATATTTTCTAATATAATCTATTGTATGTGTATTTAAATTAGGATTCTTTTTAACCAATTTCTTAGTAATTTCCTTTTCATTTACAGAAGGTAAATCTACAGGTTCTGGCTCTACAATTACAACTCCAGGGTTTTCCTTGTTTACAACCGTTTTTTTAGCTCCACAACTAGCTAAAAACAACATTGAACAGATAAAAAAGATTCCTTTTAATTTCATGATACCTTGATTAATTCTTCATTATTAGCCGTTAATTTTCTGTTGATGCCATCAACTCCTTGAATGCCTCCTGTATGAATTGCCAAAATTTTAGAACCTTCTGCAAAAAAGTCTTTTTTAACTAAATCCAATACTCCAAAAACCATTTTACCAGTATAAATAGGATCTAATAAAACATCGGTTTTTTCCTTAAAATCGTTTATAAAACTGATTAATTCTTCATTATATTTTGCATAACCACCAAAGTGATATTTTTTCTGCAAACTCCAGTTTTTTCTATTAACCGTATATTTTTTAATTTCTTCGGATAAAAAATTTCCTTTTAATGCTGGGAAACCAAGTACTTTTTGCTTTTTACCTATAGAATTTATCAATCCAGAAACTGTACCTCCAGTTCCTAAAGCAGCACAAATAAAGTTAAACTCTTTATCTTCTTTCGATAAAATTTCCTCACAACCTTTTACAGCTAAAATATTAGTTCCTCCTTCAGGAATTAAATAAAAATCGCCCCATTTGTTCTTTAATTTTTCAATAAAACCGAAAGAAGTTTTTTGTCGATATTCTTCTCTAGATACAAACTGCAATTTCATGCCATTATTATGCGCTTCTCTTAATGTCGAATTTTCTTCCAATGTTTTTTCGAGGTTTTTACCTAATTCTTCTCCTCTAATAATTCCAAAAGTTTTAAACCCTGAAATATTTCCTGCAACTGCTGTTGCTACAATATGGTTAGAATATGCGCCTCCAAATGTTAATAAAGCACTCTTTTTTAGTTTTTTAGCTTCTTTAAGATTGTATTTTAATTTTCTAAACTTATTACCAGAAACAAAAGGGTGAATTAAATCTTCTCTTTTAATGAAAAGTTCAATCTTTTTATCCTCCAAAAGAGGAAGATGAATTTGTTGATTCTCGCTAGTAATTGACTCGTTGAAAAGTGTGTTGTCTATCTTTACCAAAAAACTGATTTTAACTGCAAAAATATAGAAAGTTTATGGGTTAATCAATTTTTAAACATTTTAGAATCAGAAAAAAATAACATTTGATTTTAAAAGATTAAAACCCGAACTTCGCTAACAATCAACAAATTATAACGTGTATGTCTGTAGCCGAACTTATAAGCAAAGTGTTTTTACCCATTTCTTTAGCTATTATTATGTTAGGAATGGGCATGACTTTAATTCCTGATGATTTTAAACGGATTTTTAAATTCCCAAAAGCCATTTTTATAGGATTGACAAATCAACTAATTCTGTTGCCAATTGTTGGTTTTTTATTAGCAATAATTTTTAATTTAGATACAACAATGGCAGTTGGTTTGATGATTTTAGCTTCTTGTCCTGGAGGCCCAACAAGCAATTTAATAACACAAGTTTGTAAAGGAAACATTGCCTTATCTGTCACTTTAACTGCCTTTGCAAGTTTTATAAGTATTTTATTGATTCCTTTTATATTGAGTTATTCATTAAATTATTTTGGCACAGAAACAGTTGCAACCATACAATTGCCAATTCTAGATACCATTTTGCAAATTATGGTAATTACTGTAATACCTATTACTATTGGAATGCTTATTCGTAATTACAAAACCAACTTTGCCAAAAGAATGGAAAAACCAATGAGAACAGCTTCTACTGTAATTTTTATTTTGGTTTTTGCAGCAGTTTTAGTTGCCAATAAAAATATGTTGATTGATGGAATGAAAGAAGTAGGTTTGGTAACTTTATTGCTAAATATAATTACAATGGCACTTGGTTATTTTACCGCAAAAATTTTTAAGATCGATTTAAAAAGTAGTATTTCTATAATGATTGAAAGTGGCATTCAGAATGGAACATTAGCTTTTGTAATTGCAACTTCTATCTTAAGTAATGTAGAAATGGGCATTCCAATTGGTATCTATGCTATTTGGATGTTTATTACTGGCGGATTTTTGATGTGGTATTTTGGAAGGAAAAAAGAAATTTAGAAAAATATAAAATGTTTAACTTTACAGAATAACAGTAATCTGAAAGGTATGATATCTCGTTTAAATTTTGGGATATGTGTAATAGAAGTTATTATGTAATGAGTTAGCAGTAATTTGATTTAATCTGTATTATTTAAAATAAGTATCTTTACATAAAAAAGCTAAAAAAAAAATTAATGTCTATAGTTAAATTTAATAAAAAAGGGAATCCAACACCACCAGGATTAAAAGAAATTCAACTATCTACTTTAAAAGACACATATGTTGATAGTTTTAAAAACTCTAATACACGTGAAATAATATTTAATTCATATTTAAAGTTCAATTTAGATTTAAAAACAATAATTAATAACCAGAACTTTACACAATACTTGAATGGTAGTTTTACAACAACTAAAGTAAATCCTCAAGACATAGATATTGTTAATTTAATTTCTGTCATAAATTTAGATATAAAAATTCAACAAAATTTGAGTAACTTCACTACTGAAGGTGGGTGTAAAGATAATTATCATGTAGATTCTTATCTTGTACCAATTTACCCAATTAACGATGCTAGATATTCAATAACAAAAAAATGGTTAGAATATTGGGAAAATTTTTTTGGTAAAGATAGAGATGGTGATAGAAAAACATTATTTACTATTAACTTATAATTATTATGAGAAGTAAATTTGACATTAATAAAGAAATAAAAAGTCTTGATAATATAATTAAGGAGTCTAGAGAATTAATTAAAGAATTCCCAAACGACCCTATGATTCAGTTATCTCTCAAACAAGCAGAACATAAAATTGAAAAATTATATATTGAAATTTCTGAAATAGAAGAAGAGCTTAGAGAAAACGAATATTTAAAAACTTTAAGAAAACATTCATTTTATCTTAAATTCTCACCTATAAACAGAACTCATGGAACAGCTGTAAGTTTAAATTCAATAATTAATGAATTATTACCAAAGATCCAAAACTCTTATAAAAATTTTCTTAAGAAAGATTTTGAAAATAAATTTTCAGGGTATTTTAATTACGATCGTTCAAAAATAAATAAAGCATTTGGTCAAAGTTTTTTAGATACAAATTTACTTGTTTCAGATTTAAATTTTGGGAGTTTTGAAATTGGCCTATGTTCAGATCCTATAATGTCAGGTGGAAAAACAGACATAATAGAAATTCGAAAATGGTCTAAAAAAACATCTTTAAATTTTAAGGAAAATGTTTTGGATATTGACTTTAACAATAAGGAATCTTTAAATAAAATATTAGAAACTTACTCTGAAGAAGAGAGATTAAGAATCTTTAAACCAGTAATTGATATTATTGAAAATCCAAAGATTAATTTTTCATATAAATCTAATAATTTTGAAAAATTTAAAATCGTTAAAAAGGTTAATAGAAAACATCTTGAAAAAATAGTTCCATTAAAGAAGAATATTTTAATTGAAAAAAACGAAAATAAAGAATACGAAATGATTCAAGTTTTCGCTATGGTTGAAAAAGGAAAAAATCCTAAAACAATCAAATTAGAAAATACATTATTTGGCACTATTAATGACAAATATTTTGAACTTACAGAAATTGACTTTATTGATCAAGGTTATAAAATACCTAAAAATGCAGAAATTCAAGTACAAATAAGTATAGAAGTTAAAAATAATAAAACGATATACCGTGCTTTATGTAATGGTTTAGAATATTTTGTTCAACAAGTTAATGAACCAAATTTGCATAACGCAATTTCTCAATTAATAAGAGAAATTTATCCAAATCTTAAATTCTAACACAACATTTCACAACAAAAAATCCAACAAATAAAAAACATCAAAAATCACTAATTTTATCTTTTAAAATTAGTGATTTTTGATGTTTTTACAGTAATAAAATTAGTTTATTTTCTAAGAAAACTGCCCAACTTTACTTTCTACTTTTTCCCATTCTTCCATTAACGAATCTACTTTTGCTTTTTTCGCTTTGTATTTTTGAAAGAAATTAGGTCTTGCAGAAACTTCATCGTAGTTTTTTGCTAGTTCTAAATCTATTTTTTCGATTTCTTTTTCTAAATCAGCAATTTCAGTTTCTATATTAGAAAGCCTATTGTTTAGCTTTTTAAGTTCTTTTTCTTGATCTCTTGAAAGCTGTTTAGCTTCACTTTTAGAAGTATCTCTATCTACTTTTACAACAGTTCTTTTTTCTGCTTCACGTAAATTTTCCATTTTGTGTTCTTCCAAGAAATAATCGATATCACCTAAATATTCTTTAATTTCTTTGTCTTTAAAACCATACACAGAAGACGTTAAGCCTTGTAAGAATTCTCTATCGTGAGAAACTACAATTAAAGTTCCATTAAAATTACTTAAGGCTTCTTTTAAAACTGTTTTAGAGGCAATATCTAAGTGGTTTGTTGGCTCATCCATAATTAAAACATTGAATGGCTGTAACAACAATTTACACAAAGCTAACCTGTTTCTTTCTCCTCCAGAAAGCACTTTTGCTTTTTTATCAACAGCATCTCCTCCAAAAAGGAAAGAACCCAACATATCTCTAACACGCATTCTGTTACCATCTGTTGCAGCATCTTCCATAATTTCTAGCACCGTTTTTTCTGGTGGTAAATATTCAGATTGATTCTGTGCAAAATACCCAACTTCTACATTATGTCCAAGCTTTAAAAATCCTTCAAAAGGAATTTCGCCAACCATCATTTTTGCTAAAGTCGATTTTCCTTGACCATTTTGCCCAACAAAAGCAATTTTGCTGTTTCTTTCAATTAACAAATCTACACCATCTAAAACGTGTTTATCACCATAACTTTTAGAAAGATTTTCTGCTTCCACAATAATTTTACCTGGCTCTTTAGAAATTGCAAAACGCACATTCATGGCTTGGTTATCATCTTGATCCACTTCAATCAACTCAACTTTATCAAGTTGTTTCATTAAAGATTGTGCCATAGATGCTTTACTTGCTTTGGCTTTAAACTTATTAATTAAGTCTTGCTTCTGCTTTATTTCTTTCTCTTGGTTTTTCTGAGCTTGTAATTGCTTTTCTTTGATTTCTCCTCTTAAAAGTAAGAATTGAGAATATGGTTTTTTATAATCGTAAATCTGCCCTAAAGAAATTTCGATAGTTCTATTGGTTACGTTATCTAAAAACATTTTATCGTGAGAAACCAAGACAATTGCTCCAGAATAATTCTTTAAAAAGTTCTCTAACCATATAATAGATTCAATATCTAAGTGGTTTGTTGGCTCATCTAACAGTAAAATATCGTTATTCTGTAAAAGTAGTTTTGCCAATTCAATACGCATTCTCCATCCACCAGAAAAAGTATCTGTTAGCTTATCAAAATCTTCTCTTTGAAAACCTAAACCTTGTAAAATCTTTTCTGTATCTCCTTGATAATTATAACCTCCTAAAAGCTCATAACGTTCTTGTTTATCCGTTAAATCTTGAATTAATTCTGTGTAAGAATCGCTTTCGTAATCGGTTCTTGTCGTTAATTGCGTATTAATTTCTTCTAGTTGAAGTTCAATTTCTTTAATTTCAACAAAAGCTTGGTAGGCTTCTTCTAAAATAGTTCTTCCTTCCACAAAATCTATATCTTGTCTCAAAAACCCCATTCGAACATCTTTATCAAAAGCCATAGTGCCTCCACTAGTTTCAATATCTTTTGATAATACTTTTAAAAGCGTAGATTTTCCTGCTCCATTTTTCCCAATCAATCCTATTCTATCGCCTTTATTTAATTTAAAAGTGATGCCTGAAAATAAATCTGTTCCCATAAAGGAAACTGTTAAGTTATGTACGTTTAACATTAATATTGCTTAATTTTGTAGTTTGCAAAACTAACTAAAAAAATACAGTTAATCATGTTTAAAAAAGGAACAAAATTATACAGTATTGTAAAAGGAAAATGCCCCAAATGTCATGAAGGGGAATTCTTTAAAAATGGTTTTACTTTTAATCCATCAAAAATAACAACCATTCATACTCATTGTTCTGAATGTAATTTAAAATACATGTTAGAACCTTCCTTTTTTTATGGAGCTATGTATATAAATTATGGAATTACAGTGGCTATTTCTATTGCTGTTTTTATAATTACAAAACTATTTATTGGCTTAAATTTATTAGAATCTTTTTTAAGTGTTTTGGGTGCTCTTATTGTTTTAGCGCCTTTAAATTTAAGATTGGCAAGAATTATTTGGATAAATATGTTTGTTCCTTATGATAAAAATGCAATTAAGAAAAACGTTTAATATCAGCATCTACATCTAATTGTTCATGATGTTCTAAATGATTGTAAAGCTGTTTTGCCAATGTTGGTGCAATCATTACTCCACGAGTTCCTAAACCGTTTAAAACTGCTAGATTTTGATGTTTTTCATGCACACCAACTAAAGGTCTTCTGTCTTTTACTGCTGGTCTTATTCCTGCTGTTTGGTTGATGATTGTATAAGGAACATCAATTACTTTTTTTAATTTTTCTACCAATTCTTGTTTTCCTTCTTCTGAAGGAATAGAGGTTTTATCTTTATGATTAAAAGTTGCGCCTACTTTATAATTTCCATTTCCTAAAGGCATTACAAAAACGGTTGATTTTACTAAAAAATCTATTTTTAAATCGGGTGCGTTTATAATAATTGATTCTCCTTTTACTTCATCTAAAGGTAAATGTTTAAAAAACGGATTTTCTTTCACTCCAAAACCTTCAGCAAATACTATTTTGCCAACTTCTAAATTTTGATATTGAATAGTATCATCCATAAAAATGATTTCATCATGATTAAATTTCTCAAAACGAATCCAATTATTTTCTTCTAAGTAATTTCTGTAGGTTTCAATTAACAATTTTGTATCAATTCTTCCTCCTTCCTTTACATTTCCATAATGATATTCTTCAATAATTCCATAGTATTTTTGCTTGTCTAAAGTTTCATCTAGAAAAGGAGCTACTTTAGGTTTATCAAAAGATGCAAACCAATTATTTTGGTCTTCTATGGATTTAAAAACTTTTTTGATGACAAACTTTTCATCAAATTTTTGGTTAAGTTTTTCTTCTAGTTTTTCGTAAAATGGTAAAGCAACTTCTAACTGTTCTTTAGCATTCCAAACTGGTGTGAATCTTTTTAAAATAACAGGATTGTAAACGCCACCTGCAACTAAAGAAGATGTTTGCGAATGATTTTCAAAAACAAGAAATGTTTTCCCTGCTTTTAACAATTGCTCTGCAAAAGCCAAACCTGCCAATCCTAAACCAACAATTATATAATCAATTTTCATGATGCAAAAATAATTAAGTTTTCATGAAAGTTGGGTATTTTATGAGAAATTGCGCTTTTTAAAAAAAAATAAAATTTGTAGGTTCACCTTTATAATAATCAATTTTGTCATTTCGAAATGAGCTTTTTTAAGCGATTGAGAAATCCGATAAAACAGAGTTGCTTTGATGTTCTCTCTTATGGAATTTCTCCTAAAGTTTATCTTGAGCATAGTCGAAAGTCCTAAATGACAAAGTAAATAGGAAAATAATTGAACACTTAAATTTTTCTGGAAGTTTGCAAACAATTCTAGCCCTGATTGAAGCATTTGTTTGAGCTCTTTTTTGCCTTTTGCAGGCAAAAAAAGCGAGTGCTGAAAGCAGGAAATAGCTTCAAATAAAAAAACGCTTACTTTCGTAAACGTTCTTAAAAAAATTAGTCTGTAAAAAAAATCCTACAAGGTTTTCAAAACCTTGTAGGATAATATTTGTTAGGATTCCGTTTTTCAACGGAATTAGTTCAACTTACTAATTTAAATTCATCACTTTGTGATGCTTTAAATTAGAGTTTCACTAATAATTCCACATATCAATTTCTCTGTTTCTGATGTCTTCTTTAATTTTATCTGCTTCTAAAAGTTGAAATAAAGAATTGCCTCGAACATAATCTTCAATTGCTCTGTTTCCATAAATGTTTTCTTCTCTTACAATTACTGAACTAAATCTTCTTGCGTTTAACAAATGATCATAAGAAATTGGATGAGATGCATTCATAGCATTAAACACTTTAGATTCGTGCAAAGTTGCTCTTGCAGATGGAAAGAAAACCCAGAAAAGTTCGTATAACTTTTCGTCTTCTACACCTTGAACTCCTAATGTTTGTACATCTTTACCCATTGGTGCAATTGCTAATAATCTGTATTTTAATTCGCCTTGACGTTTATCAAAATACCACATTCCTTTTAGCATATAACCACCAATATCTTCTGCTTGTAAACTGTAAGTATCACTATAGCCATTTTCTGTACGAACATTTACCAAACGAGATTCAATTTCTTCTGGTGTTATTTTAGTCGTAAAAAATGAATCTGAATACGCGTCTTCAATTTTTCCTTGTCTTATTCCTTTTACTAAAGTATCAAACAAAGATCTTCTGTCTGCAGAAATATTTGTAGTGTCTATTGGAAAATAATAAGGTAAATTTATTTTTTGATTTAAATCTACAAATTCCCACACAACTTTAGACCACATTACGTCTCTATCATCTACATATCCATAAGGAATTGGGCCATCATTATCTGCAAGCAGTTGTTGCTCGTTTTTCTTACCAATATCTTCAGCAGATTTTGCATTTAGTATGTTTGCTTGCGCATTTACTAAACCTGAAGTTAAAAGGGCGAAAAATACTATGAAACAATTTTTATACATACTTTATTTTTTAATTCTAATTTGTTAACTCTATAGTAACTGGCAATACTTTTTTAAGTGGTACTCCATTTGCTGTAGCTACAATATCGTAAATATTAATTTGATCTCCTCTACCAGCTTTGCTTAATGCTTTTTTAGCTGCTGCATTTAAAGTATTTCCATTTACAATAATGGTTAATTCTCCAGGAACTTTAATTTTAAAACTTTGTACTCTAATTGTTAAATCGAATTCAAAATCAGGCAAACCTGCTGCAATTGGTGCATTTGCTAAACCAGAGGTTGGCATTCTTACCACTCCATATTGCTCACGAACTGAACCCATAGCTGCTGGAATATCTTTAATTCTAAAAGTTGCTTTAGAATTTACAGTTTTTCCACTACTCAATTTTGCGCTTACGTTTATAGTTGCAATATTTCCTGATCCTGGTCTTATGCTATATTTACCTTTACTTCCTGATAAACTTCCTCCAGAAGCAGAAACATTTAAATTATTATCTCCAACTCCAGGTAATGAAACAGAAATAGGGTTATCTAAACCTCTATACACTACATTCATTTTATCAGCAGAAACTACAGCTGAACTTGGTTCTGCAATTACAGAATATTTGCTTTCAAAAGTTACAGGAACTTCTTCACCATTTTCTGTAAAAAATATCGTTCCTTTAATTTCCTTTTCGCCAACATTTCCTGCAGGCATATCAATAATTACTTGACCGTTTTTTACAGATTTTGTTGCATCTGCTCCATTTAAAGTAACTTTATCTGGCACTAAAGAAGCATCATATCTTCCTAAAACAACTTCTCCAGTTACACGTTCTCCAGCAAAATAAGCGCTTTTATTTAAACGTACAATTCCTGTATAATTGTTTAGAGACAAAGCCTCTTCCATTTGACCTCCTAATAAAGCACTAACAATATCTGCTTCTGTATTTTTAATATCAGCTTGCATTTGTGTTAGGTTTGTTAAAGAAGCTACTAAAGGAAAACCTTCATATCTAGCATTTAACCACTCTACAGTTATACCTGTTTTACTATTTTTAACTGGAGCTGTAGAAAACCTATCTTTTATAGTTGGCGCGAATTGACTATTTTCACCAACCACATTAATTAAGTTAGTTCTATAACTATCTATTTTATTCAAAAATTCCTGACCTTCTTCTGTATATTTATCACCAATAAAAAAATAAGAGTTTAAAAACTCTGTTTTATCCATAGATTCATAAGCAGTTTTATCTTCTAAATCTGCTGTCATCTTGGTTTTTAAATCGGCTAAATACGCATAAAAATCTGCGGAATAATCTTTTATTTTTTTTGCTTGTTTATTTAATTCACCAAATTTTGCAGTTTGTTCAGATGCTTTTACTGCTAAGTTTGCATACGCTGCATTGTTTTTTTCTGTTGTAGAGATATTATTCGTCTCTAACTTTTCGTTCATAAAACCAAAAGCTGATAAAACTTCTTTATCCATTTGCATTGCTAACATTGCAATGAAAACAAGATACATTAAGTTAATCATCTTCTGTCTTGCTGAAACTTTTCCTCCTGCCATATTTTCTAATTAGTTTATTAAGTTCTTATTTTATAATTTAACTAATTATTATTTGCTAGACATTGCAGAAAGCATGTTTCCATAAACTCCATTTAAAGAAGAAAGGTTTTTTGCTAAAGATTGCATTTGCTCATGTAATCTTTCCGTATTTTCTACAACAGAAGAATTTAATTGTGCTTGTTTTGTTGTGTTTTCTACTTGAATTTTATACAAACTATTTAAAGATTCCATCTGCACTGCTGCCATAGAAACTTGTTCATTGTATTTATTTGTTGATGAAATAGATTCTGAAGCTGCTGACAAACCTTCTGCTGCACCTTGAAAATTTTTCATACTTGTACCTAAACTCGCCATTAAGTTTGAATCGATTTTAGCTTCTTGTAATAAATTATCTAATTTTTGAGATAACATACCTTCTGCTCCAACTTTTTCTTTTTGCTCTGAAATAATTCCATCTTCTCCTAACTCAGGATATACTTTAGACCAGTCTAAATCATCTTCTACAGATTCAAATGCTGATAAAAAGAAAATAATCGCTTCTGCAATTAAACCAACTGCTAATACAGATGAACCATTTAAAGGTCCAAAACTGATATGGTTTAACTTAAATAATGCTCCTAAAATTACAATTGATGCTCCAACATTATAAGCGATGTTAAATAATTTCTTTTTAGTTTTTGACTGTGCCATTTTCTTTTAACGTTTAATTTTTATTATTTTTTTATTTGTTTGCTGTACCTATGTAATTCTGAACGGTTCTAAAACCAATATAACTTCTTGCAGTATCTGAATATTCATAATCTCTAGAAGCTACTTCTAAATAATAAGAAACATCTTTCCAAGAACCTCCTCTAACAATTTTTCTTTTGTTTTTTCTATCCTCAACATTTGGGTTCATTGTAGAAGCCATGTAATAAGATGATAAGTTATATGCTGTATTTGTCCATTCAGAAACGTTTCCAGCCATATTATACAAACCATAATCGTTTGCATTAAAAGATTTAGCTTCCATTGTATATAAAGCACCATCTACAGAATAATTACCTCTTACTGGTTTAAAGTTTGCTAAGAAACAACCTCTATCGCTTGTTGTACCTCCAGAACCCCAAGGATATGTAGCAAATTCTAAACCTCCTCTTGCTGCATATTCCCATTCAGCTTCAGTAGGTAATCTAAAATCTGGCACTTGAATAGATCCTTTTTTACCTCTTAAATAATCATTTTTCTTTTTTGTTCTCCAGTTACAAAAAGCAGTTGCTTGTCCCCAAGTTACACCAACAACAGGATAATCTCCATAAGATTGATGATAAAAATAATCCTGGTGCATTGGATCGTTGTAAGAATAATTAAAATCCTTAACCCAAACAGTTGTATCTGGATAAATATTTAAAACTTCAGATTGCACAAAATCTTTTCGATCTCCACCTTTTCTTGCAGCATTATCTCTATCGAACCAAGAATACTTATAATTTAAAGATTTAGTATTAAAAGTTCTAATACCATCTACAGCATCTTCTCTACTAATAAATAGAGAATCCATAACTTCTACATAATCTACATCAGGAAATTCTTCTTTTTTCCAAACAATATCTTCATCCCAGTTTAAAGGCTTTATTGTATCAAATTGATAATAATTATCATACATATATTTTTGATATGCATTAGAATCTGTAGTATCCATTACTTTATAAGCGTAATTTTGTATCCCAGAAGTACGATTATTACCTGTTGGATCATCAGAAGCTCCTAAGGATGCAAATTCTGCTTGGTTTGCTAGTTTAGTTCTAACAATTGAATCTCTAACCCAAAATACAAATTCTTTATATTCTTTATTTGTAATTTCGGTTTCGTCCATATAATAAGGTCTTACAGTAACTGTCTTAGTAGGAGCACTCATGGTTCCTAAAAGATCTTCATCTTGCTTACCCATTGTAAAAGAACCACCTGGAATTAAAGCCATTCCATAAGGTTTTTCTGAAAACCATTTCTTGTTATTCTTTACGCCAACTAATTCTCCTCTATCATTAGAACCACAACTGTAAAAAACGGCCATTAAAAGTGCAAATATTGCTGCTTTCTTCATATTTTATATTTGTCTTTACTAAAAGTTCGTAAACCTATTATTTTTTTTGCTAAAATACAATGTTGAAACTACATTTTAACGTATTGTTTTTTATTATATTTTCAAATTACATCATCTTTTTCATTGCTTTATACCATCTTTCTGGTATAATTTGCTTTGTAGCTTCTGTGTAATCTTTGTATGTACATGGTATTAACGCATGTCTTTTGTATTTATTATCTGATAAAATATTAATCTCAATCCACCATCTACCAGTTTTATTACTTTTATAAAAAACGATTGGATCATCATCTTCCATTAAAACTGTAAATTTTTGATAATTTTCTTTCCCAGAAAAAGGATAGTCTTTTACTCTAAAATTAACACCTTCAATAAAATACCAAATCATTTGCGCAATTAAACTTGCTGTTTGATGATTGTTATCATATTTAGAATTATACTCATAAATTCCAAAAGAAGATACTTTATCGCTAATTCCTGCATATCTTGAAATAGCACAAATTTCTTCGCCATAAAAACCATTTGGAGAGGCATTATTATTAGCAGGAGCTTCACTTTGCCTAACTGCACCAATATCTATAGACACAATATCTGCATTTCTAAAAGCGGGCTCAATGTTCTCTAATTCTTTTGACATTCCTAATCTACAGGTATCAAAAAATAAAGAATCAAATAATTGGATTTCTCCTTGAGAATTAAAATACGTTTGATACCCAACATTACTATAATTAAACAAATTGTTAGGTTTTTGCATGATAATTTTACTCAAATAAGATTGTGAAGTTAATTCATCTTCTAAACTTCCTAAATCAAAACGGCTATCTACAGCAGTAATATTTATGGTTTGTTCTAAAGAATCGTATGCTCTATAATTTACGTAGGTAATATCCTGACCACCACCAATAATTACAGGAATAATGTTCTTTTTTAAGAGTGATGTAATAATATCTGCAACCGCAAAATAAGTATCTGAAACTTCCTGACCTTTTAAAACAGTTCCTAAATCTGCAATTTCTGCATCCCAATTTCCTGGAAATAGCTCGTATAATTTTCTTCGGATGAAATGTAAATCATCTCCACAACCAAAATTATTCTCAGAATTCCTATCTTCTTCCACTCCAAAAATTGCGATTTTCACATCTTTTAAATCTGGAAAACCATCTTGTTCAGTGTGTATTTTCATCCTATTCCCCAAGCAATAAGGAGAATGCATTATTAAATGCGCAATCGCATTTTCTTTAACAGGGGATAAAAAATCTTGATTCATCAATTTTTAATTGGGTAGGCAATATACCAAATGATTATTTCTTTTTTGCAGTTTTTTTAGCTGGAGCTTTCTTTTTTGCTGCAGGCTTCTTTTTTGCTACTTTTTTCTTCGGTGTTTTTGCCTCTATCATTTTTACAGCTTCTTCTTTTGATAAGTTTTCTATATCTGTAGTTTTTGGCAGCTCAATTTTAATTTTACCTTTCAAAACATTAAAACGTCCCCATCTTGCTTTTTCAACTCGAATGCCAACATCTTCCCAATTATGAAGAACTTTATCTATTTCTTTCTGCTTTTTAATTTCGATTAATTCTATAATATCATCATCAGAAAGATTATCGAAATCGTATTTTTTATTGACATTGATAAATATTGAATTCCATTTTATAAAAGGTCCAAAACGTCCAACACCTTTTTGTACAGGCAAATCTTCATAATGATAAATTGGTGCATCTGCTTTTTGCTTTGCCACAATTAATTCTTCTGCTCTTGGTAAATCAACCTCCATTGGGTTTTCTCCTTTATCCAAAGAAACAAACATTGTTCCGAATTTAATGTAAGGTCCAAAACGTCCATTAGAAACAATTACTTCTTCACCTTCATAACTTCCTAAAGTTTTAGGCAACAAGAACAATTCCAAGGCTTCTTCCATGGTAATTGTACCTAAATTCTGATCTTTATTTAAGCTTGCAAATGTTTTTTCTTCATCTTCTGGCGCTCCAATTTGTGCAATTGGTCCGAATTTTCCAAGTCTTACTAAAACTGTTTTTCCAGATTCAGGATGCTTTCCTAAAATTCGTTCACCACTTTCTCTTTCTGCATTTTCTTTTACATCTTCTACATTATCATGAAATTTACCATAGAAACCTTTAATCATTTCTATCCAATTTTCTTGACCTTCAGAAATATCATCAAAAGAAGATTCTACTCTTGCAGTAAATCCAAAATCTAAAATATTAGAAAAATTGGCCACTAAAAAGTCGTTTACAATATTACCAATATCAGTTGGTACTAACTTGTTTTTATCTGAACCTGTTTTTTCCGTCAAAATTTCACTTTTCACAGCTCCATTTGATAAAATCATTTGTTCATATTCTCTTTCTACACCTTCATTTTGCCCTTTTTCTACATAACCTCTTCTTTGAACTGTAGAAATTGTTGGTGCATAAGTAGATGGTCTTCCAATTCCTAATTCCTCCAATTGCTTTACTAAAGATGCTTCTGTAAATCTGTATGGTGGACTTGTAAAACGTTGTGTGGCATTTATATATGTATACTCTAAACTTTCTCCAACTTTTAAATTTGGCAACATTCCTGCTTGCTCTTCCTCATCATCATCTTTCCCTTCTAAATATACTTTTAAGAAACCTTCAAACTTAATCATCTCCCCATTTGCTGTGAAGATTTTTGAGTTTTCAGTATTTTCAATTTTCATGTTGGTACGTTCCAATAAAGCATCGCTCATTTGCGAAGCCAAGGTTCTTTTCCAAATTAAATCGTATAATCTATCTTGGTCATATTCAACATTTACAGAATGCATTTTCATGTTGGTGGGTCTAATTGCTTCGTGAGCTTCTTGCGCTCCTTTAGATTTCGACTTAAAAACACGTTGTTTGCTGTATTCTTTTCCATAAGAAGCTGTAATTTCTTCTTCAGCTTCATCTCTTGCATCTACAGATAAGTTTACACTATCTGTTCTCATATAAGTAATCAAACCAGCTTCGTACAAACGTTGTGCAACCTGCATAGTTCTACCAACAGCAAAACCTAATTTTCTTGAGGCTTCTTGTTGTAATGTTGATGTTGTAAATGGTGCTGCTGGAGACTTTTTTGCTGGTTTCTTCGTTAAATCAGCAATTGAAAAATCTGCTTTTCCACAAGATTTTAAAAATGTTTCTGCAGCTTTTTTAGAATCGAAATTCTTTGGAATGGTTGCTTTAAAAGTTTTACCTTCTGTATTAGAAAACTCTGCAACTACCTTATAATGTGTTTCTGCAGTAAATTCTTGAATGCTTCTTTCTTTTTCTACAATTAAACGAACTGCCACAGATTGTACTCTACCTGCAGACAAACCTCCTTTAACTTTTCGCCATAAAACTGGCGATAATTCGTACCCAACAAGCCTGTCTAAAACTCTACGTGCTTGTTGTGCATTTACCATATTATAATCGATATCTCTAGGATTTTCGACTGCTTTTAAAATAGCTTTTTTGGTAATTTCATGAAAAACAATACGTTTTGTATTTTCATCTTTTAACTCTAGTTGCTCTTTTAAATGCCAAGCAATTGCCTCACCTTCTCTATCCTCATCACTTGCTAACCAAACAATGTCTGCTTTTTTTGCTAATGCTCTTAATTTCTTAACAACTGGTTTTTTATCATCTGAAATAATATATTTTGGACTAAAATCACCATCAACATCAATTCCTAATTCTTTAGAAGGTAAGTCTGCAATATGCCCATAGCTAGATTCTACTTGAAAATCTTTTCCGAGAAATTTTTCTATGGTTTTTGCCTTTGCTGGCGACTCTACAATTACTAAATTCTTTGCCATATATCTTTCTTTTGTCTTAAAAAACACAAATCAAACTGCATTTTTTGGACTGCAAAAGTATGTAGTTTTTTTTTATAATTTTTTTTAAAAATGATTTTTACGTTAAATTTATGAGAAAAATTATTCTACAGTTATCTTTTGCACGAGTTTTGTTGCCGAATTTCCACCAACAAAAAGTTGAAAATCTCCAGCTTCTACTTCCCATTTTTTATTGATGGTATAAAACTGAAGAACCTCTTTATCAATAGTAAAAGTAACCGTTTTTGTTTCGCCTGCATTTAAAGAAATTTTCTCAAATCCTTTTAATTCTTTTACAGGTCTCACAATACTTGCTACTAAATCTCTAATATATAATTGCACAACTTCTTCCCCAACAATATTTCCTGAATTTGTAACATCTACAGAAAGTGTAATTTTTTCTTCGGATGAAATTGTTGCTTTATCAACGTTTATATTATCGTAAGAAAAAGTAGTATAACTCAAACCAAACCCAAAAGGGAATAGTGGCCATTTTTCTACATCTGTATATCCTGCATAGGTTACATGTTTTGGGTGATAAGGTCTTCCCGTATTTTTTTGATTGTAATATAATGGCTCTTGCCCAACATTTCTTGGAAAAGAAACTGGTAATTTTGCTGATGGATTGTAATCACCAAATAAAACATCTGCTATTCCATTTCCAGATTCTGAGCCTAATTGCCAAGTCACTAAAATTGCTGGTAATATTTCGTTTACTCGTGTTAAATCCATTGGTCTTCCATTTGATAAAACCAATACAATATTTTTATTTACCTTATAAACAGCTTCTAACAATTCGTTTTGAAGACCAGCAAAACCAATATCAACTTGACTTCTTCCTTCTCCTGTTTGATACGCATCTTCACCAATTGCTAACAAAACAATTTCTGCTTTTTTTGCAGCTGCAACTGCTTTTGCAATTCCGTCTTTATTTTCGGTATTTATTTTTAAAGGATGTAAAAATTGTCTTTCTCCAGGTGCTACAGTTGGAATCAATAAATCGACTCCTTTTTCGTAATAAATTTTAGTATTTTCATCAACTTTAGCTTTCACACCTTCTAATAAAGAAACAGCTGAATTATACTCACCTTTTCCTCTCCAATTACCCAAAGGTTGATTTTTGTTATCGCCAAAAGGACCAATAATTGCAATACTTTTTACACTTTTAGAAACTGGTAAAATCTCATGATCATTCTTTAATAAAACAATCGATTTTTTTGCAGCATCTCTTGCAACTGCTAAATGTTCTGGAGTATAAATATCGTTTTTCTCTTTTTCTTCATCACAATATTTATAAGGATCATCAAACAAACCTAATTGAAATTTTACTCTTAAAATACGCTTCACAGCATCATTTAAATGTGCTAGAGAAATTTTATCTTCTTCTAATAATGTTGCTAAAGAAGCTTCATATGCATACGATTCCATATCCATATCACTACCAGCATTTAAAGCAATTTCTGCAGCGTGTTTTTTATCTTTTGCATAACCATGAGCTCTCATTTCTCCAATAGAACCCCAATCTGAAACTATAAAACCATTCCAGTTCCAATCTCCTTTTAAGATATCTCTTTGCAATTCTCTATGTCCTGTTGCAGGAATTCCATCAATATCATTAAAAGAATTCATAAACGTGGCAACACCCGCTTTTGCAGCTGCTTTAAAAGGTGGTAAAATCATATTATGCAATTCGAATTCACCAACTGTAACTGCACTATATTCTCTACCAGCTTCTGCAAAACCATAACCAGCAAAATGTTTTGCACAAGCTGCAATTGTATTATTATCAGCTAAATCATCACCTTGAAAACCTTGAATTCTTGCAACACCAATTACCGAATTTAAATATGGATCTTCTCCTGCACCTTCCATAATTCTACCCCATCTTGCGTCTCTAGAAACGTCAATCATGGGTGCAAACGTCCAATTTAAACCAGAAGCAGCAGATTCTTTAGCTGCAATAGCTGCAGATTGTTTCATTAAATCCAAATCCCAACTTGCACTTTCTCCCAAAGGAATTGGAAAAATTGTTTTTAAACCATGAATTACATCGTACGCAAAAATTAATGGAATTTTTAAACGAGAATTTTCCATGACCAATTCTTGCATTTCTCTAACTCTTGCTACAGAAACAACATTTAAAAGCGATCCAACTTCTCCTTTTTTAATTTTTTCGTGTTTATCTCTTGAACTACTTGAAGATCCTGGTCCTGTTAAAGTCCCACCAACAGAATATTGAACAGTTTGCCCAATTTTCTCTTCTAAAGTCATTAAATTTAAAACAGAATCTACTTTACGTTCTATTTCTTTATTGAGTGATGAATTCTCGGTTGTGTTCTCGATTTTACTACAACTTAAAAAACCAATAACGATTATAAAAACTATGAGTGAAATTTTTGTTGATATACGCATACTAAATTATTTTTTTTGAAATTCTACAAATACAGGAAAATGGTCTGAAGGATATTTTAAATCTTTAGAATCTGATAAAACACCATATTTTTTCAGGTTGATATTTGCCTTTTTTGATATAAATATATAATCGATTCTATTTTTTATAGAATCTTGAAATTTAAAGCCATTAAAGGTTCCTTGTTGCCCAAAAGCATTTGCTCCAACCAATTCTTTAGCATCATTAAAATTGATTTTTAAATTTGAAATGAGCTCACTTTCTGGGGTTACATTAAAATCTCCCATAAGTATTACAGGATATTTTTTTGTGTTTACTTTTTTAATTTCAGCCTCAATTAATTTGATGCCATTTAACTGTGCTTCGTTTCCTTTATGATCTAAATGTGTGTTGAAAATCCATATTTTTTCATCAGAATTTAAAACACTCATTAATCCATAAGTACAAATTCTTGGATAGGCAGCATCCCAACCTTTCGATATTTTTTCTGGAGTTTCAGACAACCAAAATGTATTTTCATTTGTAAAAGCTACTTTGGTCGAATCGTAAAAAATAGCAGAAAATTCACCAATATTTTCACCATCTCTTCCTTGACCAATAAAACTATAATTAGTCAAATTGCTATTAATATCCAACATTTGATTTGGTCTTGCTTCTTGCACTCCAAAAACTGTTGGTTCGTAAAAATTTATCTGAGAAATCAGGAAATCTTTTCTTTTTGCCCATGCATTTTCACCATCACTTGCAACATCTAAACGTATATTATACGTCATCACTTTTAAACTTTCGGTTTCTTTTGATGCGCAACTTGCTAACATCAGCAGAAAAAATAGTTTTAAATTTTTCATGTTTTATTCCTTTTCTTTTTGATAAATTCTAACATATTCAACAACCATTTGCTGAGGAAAAACGGAATCGTCAATTCCTTTTTGACCTCCTAACATACCACCAACTGCAACATTTAAAATCAAATAAAATGGTTGATCAAAAGGCCATTCTGCAGTTGTTTTATGTTCATTTTTAAAGGTATTATAAACAATGTCGTTTAAAATAAAATCCATTTTTTCTGGAGTCCATTCCAAAGCAAAAACTTGAAAATCATCATAAGGTTTATCAATAAAAATGCTTCTACCCTGTTCTGTTTTTTTATTATGATTGTATGCTTTTGTGTGTACAGTTCCAAAAATGGTATCATTATTAAAACCAACATGTTCCATAATGTCGATTTCACCAGCTTCTGGCCAACCAACTTCAGTTTTGTTTTCTCCTAACATCCAAACTGCAGGCCACAAACCTACACCTTCTGGAAGTTTTGCTTTAATTTCAAAACGTCCATATTTCCATGAAGCCAAGTCTTTTGTGGTTAATCTTGCAGCTGTATATTTTCCTGTTTTACGTTCGGCTGCATATTTTTTCCAACTTTTCTTTAAAAATTCTGGATTGCCATAATCTTTATTGATAATTGTTTCTTTGTGAGTTTCGATAATTAATTTTCCACCTTCTACTCTTGCATTTTTTAAACTATCTGTATAATATTGTTCTTCTTCATTTGCAATAAAACCATAATCATACCCCCATTTTGTGTGGTCTGGTTTGCCTTTATAATTAAATTCGTCGCTCCAAACTAATGAATATCCTTTTTTAATTGGCGATTTTTTTATCCTCTGAAAAATTAATTCTGGCTCATTTGTAGTGATATAATCAAAATTGTTTGCTAACAACCAATCTATATCATCTATAGAATTTGCAGTCCAAGCATTTAAAGTGATTCCTAAATCTTTTGCTTCTTCAATAAACTTTGACTTATTTTTTAATTTATAAATGATATAATCCAATCCTGTAATTCCCAAACTTTTTAATGATTCTGGAGATTTAGATCCATCCAAATATTGCGTTTTTGCAGTTGGTTTTTTTTCTGCAATTCTTTTTAAAATATCTGAACTAAAACTAATGTAAGAATGGATGTAGTTTTCTGCTTTTAATTCATCAACTAAACCTAAAACTTTATCTACAATAAAATTATTTTTTTCTTTTGTGGCTCTTGGTTTAATTTCTAAGACCAAACCTGTTGCAGCATTATTTTGCATTCCTGCTAACAAATACTCCTTTAAAGTAGGCAGTTTTTCTCCATTAAAAAGGGTTGTTTTTGCTAATACCTCGTAATTGGTTTCTTCAATGATTAAATCATTATATTCTTTATCATGCGTTACAATTAAAATATTGTCTTTGGTAATTCTAACATCAAACTCAGAACCAGTACATTTTAAATTGATTGCCTCCTTTAAAGATGCAATTGAGTTTTGAGGTAGGTTTTTAGATTTCCAAGCTCCTCTGTGAGCAACCACAGGATTTTCTGCAAAATCTATTTTATTATTTTGGTAAGTTTTATCACAAGAGATAAAGGACAAAAGTATCAGGAAAACTAGGAAAGGGCGCATTTGAAATTATTATCTGAAATTATATTCTTATCGTAAAAAAAGAAAGTATCGAAAAAATTAAAAACACATTTTCGATACTTTTTTTTTAAAAAAATTATTTATTTATAAAATTTAGTATCCAGTATTTTGCGGATAATTAGCTCCCAACAAATCTAAATCAGCTTGATAAATTGGCCAGTTTATATAATGATCTTTCCAATTTACTCTAGGATCTTTACCTCCTCCAAAATAGTTTGGAAAAAATTCACCATCTCCAGCGTAAGTTCTCATTTGATAATTAATTACACTTTGCCCCATTCTTTTTAAAGTAAACCAACGTTGACCTTCAAAAGCTAGTTCTCTAGCACGTTCATCTAAAATTGCTTGTTGATCTACACTTGCTAAAGCTGCTGCATTTGCTCTAGTTCTAACTGCATTAATATAAGGTAATGGATCTCCACTAGAACGCATTATAGCCTCTGCAGCAATTAAATAAGTTTCTGCTAAACGATAAATTAATTTATTACTATGTACTCTATAATTCGTTGGATCATCATCATTTTCTGCAAATTTAACGCAAGAAGGATGCAATCTTTGGTAATACCTTGTTAATTCTACTCCATTTGGATTTGCAGCAGAAATAGGCTTATAAATATCTATTTCTTGACCTACATTAGCGCCTGAAGTATAATAATATTTTAATCTAAAATACGTGTTATCATCTCTAGTGTCATTAGGATCTTCTGCAAGCAAACCTAATAAATATTCGTTTGGTAAAACTCTAGAAAAACCTTGACCTCCTTGAGCTGTATTACCTTCTATTCCTGGTATCTGAAAATACTGTGTTACAAAATTTGCACTCATCATGGTTAAATCTCCACCACCTAAAGTACTTTCTTCAGATTGTAATACAAATAATTGTTCTGAATGATTTTTATCACCTCCAAAAACATCTGCAGTTGAAGCCACTAAACTATGTGGACTCATAGGATCTTCTATAACATCTATTGCTTGCTTTTTTGCTTCTGCCCAATTACCTTCCCACATTGCAACTTTTGCTTTTACATGTTTAGCAGTTCCTTTAGAAACTTTACCAAATGTAACATTCCAATCTAAGTTGTCTACTGCAAACTGTAAATCGCTATTTATTAAAGCAAAAATCTCTACTTCTGTTGATGGTAATTCTACAACATCAAAAGCATTTTCTAAGGTAACACTCTCTGTAGTAACAAAAATGTTTTTAAACATTCTGTATAAATAAAAGTAAGAATGTGCTCTAAAAAATTTTGCCTCAGCAATTATTTGGTTTTTTGAAGCTTCTGGTAAACCTTCTAAATTCTCTGCAGCATTAATAATTGCTGTAGCATTATTAGTAATTTTATAATAGTTTGCCCAAATAACACCAGACATCCACTTTGTACCTAAATCATCTGGTGAAACTCCTCTTTCATACCTACCCATATTTCCAGTATAACCAGATCTAGAAAAAGTTAAATCGCCTCTAGATGCCATTGTAACTGCAGCAAGAAAATCTTGGTTGCTATTGTCATAACGATCTCTTTCAAATTTATATAAACTTACTACACCAGATTTTAAACCAGCTTCTGTATTATATATATACCCTGAATCTATTGATGTACCTGGTTGCTCATCTAAATATCCTTCACAAGACACCACCAAAAGCGCTACTGCAACTAACAATAAGCTTTTCTTAAATTTCAAATAATTTGTATTTGCTTTCATAATTTTTTTCTATTAAAGTTTAATTTTAACACCCATAGTAATTGAAGTAGCATCTGGATAACCAGTGTCAGCGTTAGAAAACGTACCTCTAATATTAACTTCTGGACTATATCCAATATAATCTGTACTAGTGAACAAGTTTGTACCTGTTACATATAATTTTATTTGATCTAAATTTAACTTATTCGTTAAAACTTCTGGTAATGAATACCCTAAACTTACTGTTCTTAAACGTACATAAGAAGCATCTCTAATTGCTAAAGCACCTAAATAATCTATGACTGTACCAGAATTTGCTCTTGGATATGTTGTTGATGGATTTTCTGGAGTATAATAAGGTACTTTTACTCCATTTAATTTACCTGTTAAAGTTCCACCATTGTTGTAATCTGATAAAAAAGGATTACTTTTTGTAGCACCTTCTGAAGCATAGAAATCTACAAATAATTCGAAACCTTTGTACTCTAAATTAGTAGATAATGAACCAAACCAATCTGGGTTCGTATCTATAAATACTTTATCTTCATCTGTAATTTTACCATCTGGTAAACCTGTAAGATTTCCTTCAGAATCTAAACCATTAGTATCATTAACTCTAATATCTCCAGGTCTTATATCTGGTTGTGGATTTGTTGAATCTGGATTTGCTTGTGGTGAATTAGCATAATCTTCACCAACTTGCCAAATGCCATCAAACTGATAATTTCTTATAACATTCGTGGATTGACCTACATAATAACCTCTATCTCTATCTTCTAATAATGGATCTCCATTTCCATCATTATATAATGATAGTAATTTATTTTTATTGTTAGACCAGTTTGTAGATACTGACCATTTAAAATCTTCTTTATTTATTAAATTTGCAGTTAAACTTAACTCCATACCTTTGTTTTGAAGTTCACCAGCATTAAAGTATGTAAAATCATATCCTGTGGTTGCTGGTACATTTCTCTTTAATAATAAATCAGTTGTTCTTGCATCATAATACTGTATGGTACCATTTAAAATTCTACTAAAAAGTGAGAAATCTAAACCTATATTTAATGTAGATATTCTTTCGTGTTTTAAATTAAGATTTGGCAAAGCTTCTTTAGGCGCATATCCTGAAGCAGTTTGGCTATCAAAAATATAATTTTGAACATCTGCTTCAAACAATGAAGTATTTGATGTACTCAAAGCATTAATTAAAGAACCATAACTTACTCTTAATTTTAATTCGCTAATTTGATCTACATTCTCTAAGAAAGATTCGTTTTGTAATTTCCATGCAAAGGCAACTGCTGGATTTGTGGTCCATTTATAGTCTGCTGCATTTACAGAAGATCCATCTCTTCTAACTGTAGCTGTTAACAAGTATCTATCTAAAAGACTATATCTTGCTCTTGCCATGAATGACATATTTCTAAACTTACTTTTATCACGAATAACAGCAACTCCTCCAATAGCACTTGAAATACCATCGTAACCTAAACTTTCATTTGGAAAACCTGTAGCCTCTGTATATGTTCTTGTATATTTATTTTCATCAATATTTTGAGCCAAAGTTAGATTGAACGTATTATTCTCATCGAATCTCTTATCGTAATTAAGAATATTTTCGATAAAGAATGCTTCTCTTAATTGATTTTCTATGACTGCTCTACCTCTCACATCATCTCCAGAACCACTTAAAGAAGATTGATATCTTCCTCTTTCAGAATTTTTTCTTGTTAAAGAAGTTGTTAATTGATATTTTAAATTATCTGTAATTTGATAAGTTGGTATAACATTAATTACATAATCATTTCCTTTTTCATCATCATCCTCTTCATTTAAATTCCATAAAGGATTAATTGCAGTACCTTCTTCTCCACTAGGAAACTGTTTGATACTTCCATCATCATTATAAGCTTTTCCTAAAGGCGAAGTTGTAATTACATTTACATTTGCAGCTCTTTCTATATCATCATTTAAGATATTAACATCAAATCTAACAGCAAATTTATCTGATATTTTTTGATCTACATTTAAACGTAAATTTTTTCTTGTGTAAGAAGAGGTTGGTATAATTCCTTCTTCTTTAAAATAGTTAAGACTACCATATACTTTAGTTTTTTCTGTACCACCAACCATACTAATAGATTGGCTATTTACAATACCAGATGAAACTAATTCATCTTCCCAATCTACAAACTCGTTATTAGCAATTGAATTTAATTCTATAGCACTAAAAATTGCTGAATCATCTGAATACTCATCTGATGCATTGTTAGATCTATCTGCTTCTCTTTTTAATTGTGCAAATTCCTGTCCAGAATACACATCAAAATTTCTTTCTAATTTTTTAGTAGTTAAAAAACCATGATAAGAAACGCTAATTTTGTTAGTTGTTCCTCTTTTAGTTGTTACTAAAATAACTCCATTAGAACCTTTACCTCCATAAATTGCTTGAGCAGAAGCATCTTTTAAAACTTCAATAGATTCAATATCATCAGCATTAATATCTTCAATACCTCCTTCTCTAATAACACCATCTACCACATAAATAGCGCCTATATTTCCTTGAAAAGAACTTGCTCCTCTTAATAATACTTCTGATGCTCCTCCAGGTCTTAAAGAACCTCCACCAACATTTACTTGCAAACCAGAAACTCTACCTCTTAGCATTTCTGTTACATCTGATGTTGGAGTTGCAGTTGCTTTCGATAAATCTGCCTTGGCAACAGCACCAACTAAATCGCTTCTTTTTCTAGTTCCATAACCAACAACTATAATTTCATCTAAAGCATTTTCTTCAGGTAAAATAGTTACTTTTATAGGACTTGTTGTAATTGCAACTTCTTTAGTTTTATATCCCAAATAAGCTATAATTAAAGTTTTTGCATTTTCACTAACTGTTAGTGAAAATTCTCCATCAAAATTTGTGGATGTTCCTTTTGTTGTTCCTTTTATAGAAACTGATGCTCCAGGCAAAGGCATGCCAGATTCATCTAAAACTGTTCCTTTAATTGTTTTTTGTGCAAATGCTGAAATGCTGAATGCAAAAAAGAACAAGAAAGCTACAACTATTTGTTTTCTTTGATTAATTGATTTGACCATCATAAATAATTTTTGGTTTTAATTTTTTGTCGAAATTATGAACGCCTAATTGTAATGACATTAACATAACATTAACTTAGAATCAAATATATGTTTATATTAAAGCTTGTAGTATTAATTTAACCTTTACAAAAAACCTACTTATTATCAATTTGATAAAAAACACTATGAAATATAAGGAAATTAGCATTTTTAATATGCTATAAAAATAAAAAATAAAAAAATGTAGAGGTAATGTAGAGGTGATTTATAATCTAAATACTCAAAATATAATCGGTTAAATTGGTTTTTGACGATAAATTTAACTTTTTCCTTAATCTGTATCTTCTAATTTCTACACTTTTTACAGAGATATTTAATAAAGGTGCAATTTCTTTAGAAGTTAAGTTCAATCTTAAATATGCACAAAATTTTAAGTTGTTATGTGTTAAGTCAGGATGTAGTTTTTTTGCTCTCTTTAAAAAGTCTTTATCTGCATTGTTAAAAGCCTCTTTAAAAAAGTCCCAATCTTTTGTGCTGTTCAAATTTTTCTCTATTAATTTATAAATAGGGTTTGAATCATCTATTTGTGGGTTTTGTTTTAATTCCTTTTTAATACTTCTTAAAAACTCGTTTCTTTTAATAATGCTCATTGTAGAAATTGCCAATTCTCTATTTTTACTTTCAATTTCTTGGCTTAATTTTTCGTTTGTTAACTTAATAACTTCTTGATCCGTTTTAATTTTCTGAACTTCCAACTGCCTAAAATTGTATTCAACTAATTTTTTATGACGTTTTCTATAATGCTTTTTATAAAATTTATGCACAAAAAACACAATTGATAAAAAGAGTAAAATATAGAATACAATTGCTGTTGTCGTAAAATAAATTGGTGGATTAATCTTAAAGTTATAAGTGATTGTATTATCTGATAAATTATTTGCAATCGTAGACCTCAACTTTACCATATACGTTCCAAAAGATAAATTTTCAAAATTTAATGAAGATGTATTTCCTAAATCTATCCAATTTTTATTATTTATTTGATATTGATAATTTATGAACTCGTATTTGTTATAAACAGGACTACTAAACTGAAATTCGATCGAATTTTGATATGCTTTAAAATCGCCAGCTTTCTGCAAATTAACTTCTAAAGTATCAGCATTTTTAAGAATTATATTATTTAAATAAATTTTATGTGCAAAATCTTGCTTCTTCTCTAAATCTAAAAGTAAATAACCATTTGTTTTTCCTATCAAATAACTGTTATTATAAACGTTTGATATATTTTCAAAACTAACAGTTGTTTTCCTCAAATAACTTTGAACAGGAATAAAATTAATACTGAACTTATTTTCGATAGGTCCTTTTTCCAAATAACTAATCGTACTTTTATTAAAAGACCAGAGCTTGTTATTTTTATCGCTAATTAGCTTTCCAGACACATATTCATCAGAAGAGAAAAGTGAACTAAATACTGAATCTTTCTCAAAATTATTGGTTGATGAATTCAACTTAAAAACACCTTTATTATAACTATAAAAAAGATTATCATCGTACTTTGTTAAACCAGAACCTTTTCCTTTTTCTACAGATGATAACAAGTTATTCTCTTTAAAATTTTGATAATCATCATCAAAAACCAATTTATAAACTCCTTTATATTCATGATTAACGAAAACATCTTTTGAGTTTATCATTTCAAAAAAACGAGCAGAATTTTGAAAACCTTCTAATTTATTTCTTAAGCTCCAAACACCATTTTGCTTTTCTAAAATACTCATTCCTGAGTAATGACCTTGTAAAATTAAATTTGATTTTTCAGGAATTTCTCTAAAATTCCAAGTTCCAGAAAAGTCCGTAATTTTTAAAGCTGTATTATTTTTAATTTGATACGTTCCTGAAGTATGTCCACATAACAAATCGCCATTTATAGCAAAAAGCGACCAAATTTGACCTGTAATTCCTGATACTTTTTTTAGAGGTTCGTTTGTATTTATTGCTTTATAAAAAAGCCCTTGATTTGTACCAATATAAATTTTATCATCAAAACTTATAGAACAATATGTGGTTCCAAAATGACCATCATCATCATTAAATTCTTTTATAAAAGATTGGTTGTTTAAGCAATTTATTCCATTATCTAAAGCAGACCACACATTGCCATCTTCATCTTCATATAAATACAAAACTGTATTATTTGTTAAGCCAACAGTTTGATTTATTCTGTTAATTACTTCTCCTTTTGATGAAATATGCAAAACTCCATTTGAGATTGTACCTAACATAAAAGAGTTGTCTTTTAAGCGAATTCCGCAAAATATTTGATCTTTTTTAAATTCTTTATTTATGGGTGCATCCCATTTTTTTACGATACCATTTTCAATCAGAAAAAAACCTTCACTTCTTGTTAAAACTAGATAATTGTTATCAATTTTAAAAATATTTAAAACTAATCTTACATTATAACTTTCTGGAAATACAGTAATTAAAACCTCTTTTCCGTTTTCTAACTTTACTAAAGCTCCATCTTTTTTAAAGATATAAATAACAGCATCAATCTCAAAAATTCGATAATAATTATTAAAATCTGTTAGATAATTTATTTCTTCAGTATCTATATTATAAAAATAAATACGATGAAATGATTGAAATAAAATCCATTTTTGATATTTTTTTATATTCCAAATATTTTCATCCTCAAAAAGCTTGTCTTCTATTTTTTTTGAAATGGATTTGTAGTTTAAAATCCCTTTTTGATCTTTTTTCCAAAAACCAAATTCCATATAAGATCCACTATAAATTTTATCTTCATCTGCTAATAAAGATCTAATTACAGTATTGTTTGAAGAAGGATTCAGTGTCCATCTTGCTCCATTATACTCTAATAAACCTTCGTTATTTGCAACAAATATGGTTTTATTCTTATTTTGAGTTATGGCCCAATTTTGATTCTCAGCCCTATAATCTTCTGGTTGAAATTTTAAAATTGGTGGAATTTCCTGCCCAATTAAAAAACCAGAAATAAAAAAAAAGAGTAAAAATAGATTCTTTTTAAAACTCATCCTTTTTTATATAATTTTTAAGTTGATAAAATCAAAAATAAACCAGCTGCTAAAACTGCACCAATAATTGGCCCTAAAACAGGAACCCAAGCATAACTCCAATCATTTGAAGCTTTATTTTTTATCGGTAAAATTGCATGAATAATTCTCGGTCCTAAATCTCTTGCAGGATTTATGGCATAACCAGTTGTACCACCTAAAGATAACCCTATTACCCAAACTAAAATTGCAACAGGCAAAGCACCTAAAGAACCTAAACCAATAGGAATTATACCATTTTCAACATCATTTAAATTAGCATTTGTAAAATATAAAACCACAAAAACCAACACAAAACAGCCAATAATTTCACTAATTAAATTGCTGGAATAATTTCTAATTGCTGGTGATGTACAAAAAACAGCTTTCTTTAAGTCGCCATTTTCAGTTGCTTTAAAATGATCTCTATAAAGTAACCAAGCAAAAAACGCACCTAACATTGCTCCAATAAATTGCGCAATTACATATTCTAAAACCAAACTCCAATCGAACTTTCCTGCAACTGCTAAACCAATACTTACTGCTGGATTTAAATGCGCTCCACTAATTGGCCCAGCCACAGAAACACCTACAAAAACGGCAAAACCCCAAGCAGTTGTGATAACCATCCAACCTAAATCGTTTGATTTTGTTTTTTCTAAAACTACGTTTGCAACAACTCCTGCTCCTAAAAGGATTAATAAAAAAGTTCCTAAAATTTCTGCTATAAATGGTGTCATTAATTTTGTCTTTAGATTTATAATGATTCTTGTTTTTTCGTTAAAATAAACGAAATTTCTTTCTCCTCTCTCTTCTCTCTTCTCTATTCTCTCTTCTCTATTTTGATGAAAACTTATTTAGTCCAAAATTCTAAAGCTTTCACAGCTTTATACCAACCTTTTATATTCTTATCTATTTTTTCTCTTTCTTCTGTTGGTTCAAATTCTTCATCTATTTGCCAAATTTCTTGGATTTCTTTTTCGTTTTCCCAGAAACCAACAGCTAAACCTGCTAAAAAAGCAGCACCCATTGCTGTAGTTTCCACCACTTTTGGTCTAATAGTTTTTGTATTTAAAACATCTGCTTGAAACTGCATTAATGTATCATTTACTGTAGCTCCACCATCAACTCTAAGTTCTTTAATTTTAATTTCAGCATCAGCTTCCATCGCCTTTAAAATATCCATAGATTGATATGCAATAGCATCTAAAGTTGCTCTTGCAATATGTGCATCTGTAGTACCTCTTGTTAGCCCAAAAATGGTTCCTTGTGCTTTTTGATTCCAATATGGAGCACCTAAACCTGCAAATGATGGCACAAAATAAACGCCATCAGAATCTTTTACAGAATTTGCTAACGCTTCTACTTCAGATGAGTTTCTTATGATTTTTAAACCATCTCTTAACCATTGAACAGCAGCACCAGCAATAAAAACACTTCCTTCAAAAGCATATGTTGTTTTATTGTTGATTTTCCAAGCAACTGTGGTTAATAAATTATTTTTAGATTTTATGGGTTTATCTCCTATATTCATCAACATAAAACAACCTGTTCCATACGTGTTTTTTACCATTCCTTTTTTCGTACACATTTGCCCAAAAAGTGCTGCTTGTTGATCTCCAGCAATTCCTGCAATTGGAATGTTACAGTTAAAAAAAGTGGATTTTGTATGTCCGTAAATTTCACTTGATTGCTTTACTTCTGGCAACATCGATTTTGGAATTGTTAGCAATTCTAACAACTCATCATCCCAAGCCATTGTATTTATATTGAATAATAAGGTTCTAGATGCATTTGTAACATCTGTAATGTGTTTTTTCTTTTTAGAAAAATTCCAAACTAACCAAGAATCGATAGTTCCTAATAATAAATCTCCTTTTTCTGCACGTTCTCTTGCCCCTTCAACATTATCTAAAATCCATTTTACTTTGGTTCCAGAAAAATAAGAATCGACAATTAAACCTGTTTTTTCGGTAATCATATCCGCTTTTCCAGCTGCTCTTAATTCATCACAATAATCTGATGTTCTTTTGTCTTGCCAAACAATTGCATTGTAAACAGGTTTGCCAGTATTTTTATCCCAAACAACCACAGTTTCTCGCTGATTTGTTATTCCAATTGCAGCAATATCTTCCATTTCTAAACCTTTACTAGCAATTGCTTCTGCAGCAACTCCTGCTTGTGTAGACCAAATTTCTACAGCATCATGTTCTACCCAACCTGGTTGTGGAAAAATTTGAGTAAATTCCTTTTGCGCAATTGATTTTATTTTCCCTTTCTTATCAAAAACGATGGCTCTAGAACTTGTTGTTCCTTGGTCTAATGCTAAAATATATTTACTCATTTTTATTTGGTTTAAAATTTAAAAATATTATTCTAAATTACTTTTTTTCAATTCAATTTGATTAGAAAATCATTAAAAACTTACAGGACTTCAAGAATTTAAAAATTTATTCTAATCAACAAATTATGAAAATTCTCCATAATTGAAATTCGTAAATTCGTAGCTAATTAATTTAAAATACAAGAATTGGAAATGATATTTTAAAACTTGCCATAATTATTTTCAACCCAATTATTATAGTCAAGCTCTAACTCTTTTACAATTTCTGGATATTCTTTTGAAACATCAAAACGCTCTCCAGCATCTGTATTTACATTAAATAGTTTTAATTCATTATTATCAATAATTGGTGCAATATAATAGGCTGTTGGTTCACTTTTCCAATGATTTTCTTTGGCATTTGTTAATTTCCAATCTCCTTTTCTTACAGCCCAATTCTTTTGCCATTTCCAAACTAATAAACGTACTGTATCAATTTCAGCAAGTAAATCTCTACCATCTAAAGTACTATCATCTACCTCAATTCCTGCAGCTTTTACCAACGTTGGTAATATATCAGTAGCAGAAACATAAGCATCTTGTTTAGAATTTGCATTTACTTTTCCATCCCAAACTAAAGCCATTGGCACACGAATTCCACCTTCCCAAAGAGAATATTTACCTCCTGTTAATGGACTGTTGTTTGAACCTGTTAATGGCGAACCTCCATTATCAGAAATAAAAACAATAATGGTTTCTTTATCTATTTTTTCATCGGATAAAACATCTAAAACTCGACCAATATTATCATCTAAACAATTTAAATTTGCCAAGTAATATTTTCTTAAATCGTCGGATTTTAAAGCGCCAACTCTAGAATATTTATCATAATAAGCAGCATACGATCCTGCTTCTTTTTTACCATAACTAATTAAACTATCTGGATGATAATTAGGAATTTCCTTCACCCCATATTTATCTAAATATTTCTTTGGCACTTCATGTATTAAATGATGTACAGCACTGTAAGAAAGCATTAAAAAGAACGGTTTTTCAGCATCTCTTTTTTGAATATAATCAATAGCTTCATCAGAAAAAATATCGGTTAAATACCCTTCTTCATAACTTTTTTCTTTGTCATTATGCATTAAAGGTCCTAACAAAGCACTTGTTCCAAAAGGATCTGGAGTAAAATCTTTAATTTTTTGTGAATTTAACCAATAATCATGTGCATGTGCATTGAACCCTAAAAATTCATCAAAACCATGATTTGTTGGGTATTCTCTCACATCATTTTTATGAAAATTTCTACCTAAATCATTCTTCCCGATTTTTGCAGTTACATAACCTGCTTGCTTCAAATATTCTGGTAAAGTTTTTACTGAATCTGGTAATCCTGGCCCCCAACTTGCAGGTTTATCCCATCTAAATTGATTTTTTCCCGTTAAAAATCCCACTCTTGATGGACTGCAAACTGGTGCAGTTACATAAGTTTGCGTATACACTTTACCACTTTTACCTAATCTTGTAATGTTTGGAGTAGACACATTTGGTTCGTTGATATTAAAAGGTGTAAAATCCGAATATCCTTGATCATCAACAACAATAAAAAGAATATTAGGTTTTTTCGATTTTTCTACTTTTTGCTCTTTTGTACAAGAAACAAAAAAAAGTACTGCAACTATAATTAGTAGTTTTTTCATAAAGTAGTTTTTAATCGATTCCCAAATCTATAAATAAAATTGATAAAAACAAGATATCCTCAAATATTAAATGTGTTTTTTACATATTTATCAATGAAAAGTATATTTGTTTTCTGCCAATTTGTCATTTATTTTTCTTTTTGGTTGTATATTTGCAGTTCATTTTTTTACTATGGAGCAAATCGAAAAAGTTATCGACGAAAAAATTCAAGGAAAAGCGTTGATTACTGAAAATAAAAAGGAAAACACTAAAAAACTATTTATTGAAAGCTATGGCTGTCAAATGAATATGAATGATAGTGAAATTGTTGCTGCAATTTTAGATAAAGAGGGGTATAACACCACAAATATTTTAGAAGAAGCAGATTTAGTATTGGTAAATACCTGTTCAATCAGAGAAAAAGCTGAGACTTCAGTCAGAAAAAGATTACAGAAATACAATGCTGTAAAACAAGTAAACAAAAACATGAAAGTTGGTGTTTTAGGATGCATGGCTGAACGTTTAAAAGAGAAATTTTTAGAGGAAGAAAAAATTGTTGATTTAGTTGTGGGGCCAGATGCCTACAAAGATTTACCAAATTTATTAGAAGAAGTTTACGAAGGTAGAGATGCTGTAAACGTTATTTTATCGAAAGATGAAACCTATGGAGATATTTCTCCTGTAAGATTAAATTCTAATGGAGTTACTGCATTTGTATCGATTACAAGAGGTTGTGATAATATGTGTACTTTTTGCGTGGTTCCTTTTACAAGAGGAAGAGAAAGAAGTAGAGATCCAAAAAGTATTTTAGAGGAAGTTCAATCTATGGTTGATAAAAACTTTAAAGAAATTACACTTCTTGGACAAAATGTGGATAGCTTTTTATGGTATGGAGGAGGTTTAAAGAAAGATTTTAAAAAGGCTTCTGAAATGCAACAAGCAACTGCAGTTGGTTTTGCAGAATTGTTGGATATGTGTGCTACAAGATTTCCAAAAACACGTTTTCGTTTTTCTACATCTAATCCTCAAGACATGAATTTAGATGTAATTCATGTAATGGCTAAACACAAAAACATTTGTAAATACTTGCATTTACCTGTACAAAGTGGAAGTAATGCCATGTTAAAAGCCATGAACAGACAACACACTCGTGAAGAATATATGGAATTGGTGGATAATATTTTTAAAATTATTCCAGAAATGTCTTTATCTCAAGATATGATTGTTGGTTTTTGTGGTGAAACTGAACAAGATCATCAAGATACTTTAGAGTTGATGAAATATGTTAAATACGACTTTGGTTTTATGTTTGCATATTCTGAAAGACCAGGAACTTTAGCTGGTAACAAAATGGAAGATGATGTACCTTTTGCTACGAAAAAAAGACGTTTACAGGAAATAATCGACTTGCAACAAGAACATGCTTTATTTAGAACACAACAACATTTAGGAAAAACTGAAGAGTTTTTAATTGAAGGTACTTCAAAGAAAAATCCTAATGAATGGAAAGGAAGAAACACGCAAAATACAGTAGCTGTTTTTGATAAAGGTGATTATAAATTAGGTGATTTTGTAATGGTTAAAGTTGAAGATTGTACATCAGCTACTTTAAAAGGAACTGTTGTTGGGTATTCTGAAAATAACTAAAAACAGCCCATCCTAACCTTCCCAAAGGAAAGGAACTCCAATATTATGAAATTTATTTTTAATTTAAATAATGGAAAAAGAAATAAAAATTAAGGTAAACTACTCTTTTAAGTACTTTATATTACCTGTAAAACAGAAAATATTTAAATCTTGGGGAACCTGGTTAGTATTATTAATGGCTAGTGGAATGCTAATTTTTAATATATTATATGTTTTCAACAAAAGTATTTATGAAAGTGGAATACCTACAACCAATATAATTTTTCCACTTATAGTCTTTCTGATATTTCCTTTTGGATTCTATATTGGATTGAAAAAAAGTTTTGATAAAAATTATTTATTAAAGGAAGAAACAATAATTGTTTATAATAATAAAGGAATTTCAAGCAGTAGTAAATCTGTTCAATTTTTCACAGAATGGAACAAAATAAAATCTATTAAAGAATATAAAAAATATTTTGTTTTGAAAAATATTAGTGGTTTAGATTCATATATAAATAAGAGTTTCTTTACAATAGAAGAATTGAATGAATTCAAACTTTTAATAAAAAGTTTGAACTTTTAAAATAACACAAGAGTATTTTTCCCCTTTGGGGAAATTAAAAGGGGCTAAATGGAAAACATACAAGCATTAAAACAACGTTTTGGAATTATTGGAAACGATATTCACTTAAACAGAGCTTTAGAAAAAGCTGTAAGAGTTGCACCAACAGATATTTCTGTTTTGGTAACTGGAGAAAGTGGTGTTGGTAAAGAAAATATTCCGAAAATAGTGCATTCGTTATCACACAGAAAACATGCAAAATATATTGCTGTAAACTGTGGTGCAATTCCAGAAGGAACGATTGATAGTGAACTTTTTGGTCATGAAAAAGGTGCTTTTACTGGTGCAACTCAAGACAGAAAAGGATACTTTGAAGTTGCTGATGGTGGAACTATTTTTCTAGATGAAGTTGGTGAATTACCTTTAACTACCCAAGTACGGTTGTTACGTGTTTTAGAAAATGGCGAATTTATAAAAGTAGGTTCCTCTAAAGTGCTAAAAACAAATGTTAGAATTGTTGCTGCAACCAATGTTCACATGCAGGAAGCTATTCAGAAAGAAAAATTTAGAGAAGATTTATATTATAGATTAAGTACAGTAGAAATCCATTTACCTGCTTTAAGAGAAAGAAATGAAGATATTCATTTACTTTTTAGAAAATTCGCGGCAGATTTTGCTCAGAAATATAGAATGCCTTCAATTCGTTTAGATGATAATGCTGTTGCTATTTTATTAAACTATCGTTTTCCAGGAAACATTCGTCAGCTTAAAAATTTAGCAGAACAAATATCTGTAATTGAAGAAGAAAGAGTGGTTTCTGCTCAAAAATTACAGCATTATTTACCTAATAATAAAGGTAATTTTCCTGCGGTTGTTAGTGGTAAAAAAGAAAATGACTTTTCTACAGAACGTGATATCATGTACAAGATTTTGTTTGATATGCGAAATGATATCAACGATTTGAAAAAATTGACGTTAGATTTGATGAGGAATGGAAACATTGAAGAGGTTCAAGAAGAAAATCATCATTTATTAGAAAAAATTTACAGCAATAAAGAATTAAAAGAAAATGACATTGAAGTGATGAACATTCCTCAAAATTCTTCTGCTGAAAAGGATTATGATTTTATTGAGACTATTGAAGAAGATGAATCTTTATCTTTACAAGACAAGGAGATTGAAATGATTAAAAAGTCTTTAGAGAAAAACAATAACAAACGTAAATTAGCTGCTAAAGAACTAGGTATTTCAGAAAGAACACTTTACAGAAAAATTAAACAATACGATCTTTAAATAGTGAATAATATAAAATCTCGAGTTTTATATATTCTCGCAACTTTGAACAACTAATTATGAAAAAAATAATTTTATCGCTCATTATAATAGCAACTTTTATTGGTTGTGGTATTTATGGATTTTCTGGAGTAAATACGGATGCAGAATCAATTCAAATTGACTTTTTCCCAAATCAAGCACAATTAGTAGAACCAGTTTTAACACAACGTTTTACTAATGATTTGCAAGATTTATATACACGTCAAACAAACTTAACACTTACAAACTCAAAAGCAGATTTACATTTAAGTGGCGAAATTACAGGATATAGAGTTACGCCTATGAGTGGAACTGCAGATCAAACAGCAGCTCAAAACAGATTAACAGTTACTATAAACGTTCGTTTTGCGAATAGATTAAATGAAAAAGATGACTTTGAAAAAAGCTTTTCTTTTTATGCTGATTTTGCAGCAAATGCACAATTAGTTGGTGGTGTTTTAGAAACTGCCTTAGATGAAATTGTAGAAAGAATCACACAAGATATTTTTAATGTTACTGTTGCAAAGTGGTAATTGGAAGTTGGAATAAAAAAGTAAATAATTAAAGTTGAAAAAAGATAGTTTCATCAATATATTAGATAAAAAACAAATGATTCAGCAAGTAGAAACTGCTGAATTAAAAACTGTTGTAGATGAATTTCCTTATTTTCAAACTGCAAGAACTTTATATTTAAAAGGATTAAAAAATCAAGATAGTTTTAAATATAATAATGAATTAAAAACAACTGCAGCATACACCACTGATAGAACTATTTTATTCGATTTTATTATTTCTAAAGAATTTAATACTTCTGAAAAAGAAATTCATCAACATATAATTGAAAAGATTTCTGAAGAGAAAACTTCTAAAAGTAGCATCCATATAAAAAGCGCTATTGAAAAAAAATCCGTAGAAAAAATTGAAAACGAACTACATGTTGGCAAACCAATTTCTTTTACAAATGCTGAAAATTATTCCTTTAATCAATGGCTACAATTATCTACAAAAAAACCAATTATTAGAGAGGTTTCCGAAGAAAAAAACATCAGTGAAAACCAGCAAATTATTGAGAAGTTTATTAAGAACAACCCTAAGATAGAACCTATTGCTAAAGACAAAAGTGTTTCTATTTCTGTTGCAAAAAATAAGCAAGATGCTGCTTTAATGACAGAAACTTTAGCCAAAGTTTATTTGGAGCAAAAAAAATACGAAAATGCAATACAAGCATATAGAATTTTAATTTTGAAATATCCAGAAAAAAGTGGTTTCTTTGCAGACCAAATTAAAAGAATACAAATTTTACAAAAAAATAAATCATGAATTATACAGTTTTTATAGTATTAATTTTATTTGTAGCCATAGCCTTAATATTAATTGTTATGGTACAAAATCCTAAAGGTGGAGGGTTATCTTCTTCTTTTGGAGGTGGAGGAGCACAATCTTTAGGTGGTGTGCAAAACACAAATAATTTTTTAGACAGAACAACTTGGACGTTGGCAATTGCAATGTTTGCATTAATTTTATTATCAAACATCGCTATTCCAAGAGGTGGAGAAAATGATGTAAATTTAGATAGAACTCTAGAAGGAACAGCTCCTATAGAAAATACAACTTCAGCTCCAGCAACAAACGATACTATCAACTAATATTCTAGTGATATTAAATATAAATGCCAACGTAAATGACACGTTGGCATTTTTTTATGCTCTTAATTTACCTTATAAAATCATTCAGAGCAAAATTGTCAGTTTTAAATTGATGGCATAATTTCTGACTGATATTTAGTGTAAAAATTAATTAATTAACCTACCTGTTTTAAACAGGTTAAAATTTATAAAAATATGGGATTAAATATTAAACCTTTAGCAGATAGAGTTCTTGTAGAACCTGCACCAGCAGAAACAAAAACGGCATCTGGATTAATTATACCAGACAACGCAAAAGAAAAGCCACAAAAAGGAACTGTAGTTGCTGTTGGTAATGGTAAAGTTGATGAGCCTTTAACTGTAAAAGTTGGAGACACTGTTTTATATGGTAAATATGGAGGAACTGATTTAAAATTAGATGGAACTGATTATTTAATGATGCGTGAATCTGATATTTTAGCAATCATCTAATTTCGCTATTTGCTTTTGGCTTTTCGCCTTTAGCAAAATCATAATATAAAATTTATAGTAATTATTTTTAGTGAAAAGCAAAATTGCTAACCACTAAAAGCAAAACAAAAACAATGGCAAAAGATATAAAATTTGATATAGAAGCTAGAGATGGCTTAAAACGTGGAGTTGATGCGCTTGCAAATGCAGTAAAAGTAACTTTAGGACCAAAAGGAAGAAATGTAATTATTTCTAAATCTTTTGGAGCACCAACAGTTACTAAAGATGGTGTTTCTGTAGCAAAAGAAATTGAATTAGCAGATCCTTTAGAAAATATGGGAGCGCAAATGGTAAAAGAAGTAGCGTCAAAAACCAACGATTTAGCTGGTGATGGAACTACAACTGCAACTGTTTTAGCACAAGCAATCGTAAAAGAAGGCTTAAAGAATGTTGCTGCAGGTGCAAACCCAATGGACTTAAAACGTGGAATAGACAAAGCTGTAGCTGCAATTATTGCTGATTTAGAAAAACAAACTCAAAAAGTTGGTAATTCATCAGAAAAAATAAAACAAGTTGCTTCAATTTCTGCAAATAATGATGATGTTATTGGAGATTTAATAGCAACAGCTTTTGCAAAAGTTGGTAAAGAAGGTGTAATTACTGTAGAAGAAGCAAAAGGTATGGAAACATACGTAGATGTTGTGGAAGGTATGCAGTTTGATAGAGGTTATTTATCTCCTTACTTTGTTACAGATGCAGATAAAATGATTGCAGATTTAGAGAATCCATATGTTTTATTGTTCGATAAAAAGATTTCTAACTTACAAGAAATTCTTCCAATTTTAGAACCAGTTTCTCAATCAGGAAGACCTTTATTAATTATTGCTGAAGATGTAGATGGACAAGCATTGGCAACTTTAGTGGTTAACAAATTAAGAGGAGGTTTAAAAATTGCTGCTGTAAAAGCTCCTGGTTTTGGAGACAGAAGAAAAGCAATGTTAGAGGATATCGCAATTTTAACTGGTGGAACTGTAATTTCTGAAGAAAGAGGATTTTCTCTTGAAAATGCAACGTTAGATTTATTAGGAACTGCAGAAGGAATTACAATTGATAAAGACAATACTACAATTGTAAATGGTTCTGGAAATCCTGAAGCGATTAAAACAAGAGTAAATCAGATTAAAGCGCAAATAGAAACGACTACTTCTGATTACGATAAAGAAAAACTACAAGAACGTTTGGCTAAGTTAGCTGGTGGTGTTGCAGTTTTATATGTAGGTGCTGCTTCTGAAGTAGAAATGAAAGAGAAAAAAGATAGAGTTGATGATGCTTTACATGCAACAAGAGCTGCTGTAGAAGAAGGTATTGTTGCTGGTGGTGGAGTTGCTTTAGTTAGAGCTAAAAAAGTTTTAGAAAAATTAGTTACAGAAAATTTAGATGAAACTACTGGAGTTCAAATTATAAACAAAGCAATTGAAGCGCCTTTAAGAATTATTGTTGAAAACTCTGGTGGAGAAGGTTCAGTTGTTATCAATAAAGTTTTAGAAGGTAAAAAGAACTTTGGTTACGATGCTAAAAATGATGTGTATGTAGACATGTTAGAAGCTGGAATTATAGATCCTAAAAAAGTAACAAGAGTTGCTTTAGAAAACGCAGCTTCTGTTGCAGGAATGATTTTAACAACAGAATGTGCTTTGATAGATATTAAAGAAGAATCTGCTGGTGGAATGCCTCCAATGGGTGGTGGAATGCCAGGAATGATGTAATGGCGAATCGCCATAGATAATTAATTTACTCTTGCTTTAGAGTAACTTAATTTATTTTTAAAAAAATAAAAATCCGTTAGAATTAATTTTCTAACGGATTTTTTAATTTTTGTAAGTTATATTTTATTCAATCTTATATAAAAATGACTAACTCTAAAATTTATGTAATCTTAATGTATGTTTTACTCTTGTTTTTTAACTTTTTCCAGCTCTCCTTCATGGTTTTTTATAATTACTTCATCTCTATATTTACAACAAGGATGTACAGAATTATAAGCATCATCTTTGGCTATAATTTTTTTATCATCTTCTAACAAAATATCATGACCAACTTCCAAAACATTGTCTTGAATAGCTTTAATATCGGTTTTACGCTCATCCATAATTAGATTTAGTTGATGCGTAGTTGGGCTCCATAAAGCAAACTTTACACCTTTTGTTTTTAAAGCTGCAGTTTCTATACGCTTTTTACACATTCCACAAATACCATCTACTTTCATAGTTACTTTTGCGTTTTTATCTTTCTTTACTTCTTGAGCTTGTACTGTAAAACCTACCAAGATCACTATTAATGTTATGAATATTTTTTTCATTTTTATTGATTTTTTGATTTCTAAAAAGATAGAAATCTTGTTATTAATTCTTTTTTATGCTAACTTATTTAAACCCATTTAGTGGATTATTTTATTTTAAATCGTAATCCTGCATACAACGATTTTCCAAAAATTGGCTGATACACAATTGTACTATCAAAATTTGCACCAAAAGGATCATCACTTCCTAAAATAGGATTTGACTGTTGCACATTTGTTAAATTTTCTCCTCCAACATATACTTCAAATTTATTTGAAAATACTTTTGTTATTTGAGAGTTTAACAATTGATACGATCCTACATTTTCTGGTAATCGATATTGAGTAGGATTTGAACTTGTGTTTGGCAAACGTTGTTCTCCAATAATATTATAGGTAACATCAAACCTCCACTGAGACTCCTTTTCTGTTAATTCAGTTTCATAAGATAAATTTGCGAAAAAGCGATCTTTTGGCTGAATTGGTTTTTGCAAAGTACCACTTTTAAAATCTGTAGAAATATCAAAATATTTATAGGCAGTTCTTAAGTTTAAGTTTTTTACTAATTCATAATTTACTTCTACTTGAAAACTATTGGCAATACTTTTACCATCTAAATCATAAAAAGAAATTTCTTGTGGATTTTCCCAATCTACAATTACTTGGTTTTGAAAATCTGTTTGATAAAAGTCAAACGTAATATCTCCATTTTTTCCAAATACGTTGAATCTTTGCATGTAAGAAACTCCATAATTCCAAGCAATTTCTGGGTTTAAACCATAGATATTTCCACCAACATTGTCAACATTTATTTGTCTTGAACTTGCAAACAACTGCTGGTTTTCTGCAAAAATATTTGCACTTCTTTTTCCTCTTCCAACAGATGCTCTAAAAACCCCTCTGTCCCAAGGAACATATCTTATATGCAAACGTGGCGTAACAAAAGTACCTAACAAATTATGTGTGTCAATTCTTATACCTGCTGATAAACTAAAATCCTCTAAATTATCAAACTCATACTCAAAAAATGCTCCTAAAGAATTTTCTTTTCTTTGGTAATTTGTTGTGTTTACCAATTCATCATATTTATCATACGTAAAAGATAAACCTGTTTTGAATTTGTTTCTTGTATCACCAATGATTGAGTTTAATTGCAATTTAGAATACAAACTTTCATGCTGAATATCATACACATTCAACCCAAAATAAGAATCTTGTTGATGATTGCTGTAAGCTGTTTGAAAACCTAAACTTTGATAAGGCATTTCTGGAAATACATACCCTAATTTTACAGAAGTATCAAAACGTTTTGTATCAATTTCACTTCCCCAACTATTTGTAGTTCCTCTGTCATTTTCTGGATTAAAATCGAGTTCTCCTGTTTGTTTTTCATCATTTAAAAAACGCACATTTATAAAACTTACCCAACCTTTTTCTGCATCTGTAAATTGCCATCTATTCATTACATTTATTTGATTAGATAATGGCATATCTAAAAAATTATCGCCATTATTATCAAATTTCTCACCTGTATAATTCCCATGGATATATAATCCTGTTTGCCATTTATCTGAAATTCGTTCATTAAAATGTGTGTTCAATTCAAAACGCCCCATTTGAGAACCATAAGCATTTAAGAAAAATTTATTATCAGAAAAAGGTTTTACCAATTCTGCATTTATTTGTCCAGAAATACTCTCAAAACCATTAACCACAGAACCTGCTCCTTTTGTAATTTGAATACTTTCCACCCAAGTTCCAGGAGTAAATGTCATTCCAAAAACCTGACTTGCGCCTCTAATTGATGGAATATTTTCTTGCGTAATTAACAAATACGGACTTTTTAAACCAATCATTTCAATTTGTCTAGTTCCTGTTAAAGCATCAGAAAAACTTAAATCGATAGATGGATTTGTTTCGAAACTTTCAGCCAAATTACAACAAGCAGCTTTTAACAATTCTTCTGCATTTACTGTAAACATATTTGTGGTTGATAAAAACGATTTTTGAACCGGATTTCTTTTTGTGCTAATCGTAATTTCTTCTAAATCGCTTTCTGGCTTTAAGAAATAGTGAATTGGCTCTAAATCATTAATGGTAATTGTATCAGTTTTATACCCTAAATAATTAACAACTAATTTTTTATATTCAGGTTTATAAGCAATTGTAAACCAACCTTTGCTATTGGTAATTGCACTTACATTGGTGTTTAGCCAATGTACAGAAACACCCTCTATTCCCAAATTATCTTTAGGATTATTTTTTTCCATAATCATTCCTTTATACGTAGTTTGAGAAAGAAGAATGAATGGCATAAATAGCAAGAAACTATTTAAAATATATTTTTTCATTTTATGTTGATTTAATTTGATAACAAGACTTTTAATCATCTAAAAAGATGATATTTAATTGTTAAAAAATTAAATCAAATTAAAAAAGATTGGTAAGAAATCTGATAATCGAAAGAAAAATTAGGTGGAGAAAAGTTTTTATAGAAATTATTTTCAGTATCAATTTCTACAAATAAGTCTTTATAGGAAATTAAAAAAGCCGCTAAAAACTGTTGGTTTTCAAAAGTGATGTTCTCAATTTTATTGGTTTGCAATGTGTCTTGCCCTTCAATTTGATGAACCTCATTTTTACAACAACTTTTCTTTTCAGAAATCTTTTCCATACTCATTCCACAAGCATCAGATTCGCCAGTAAAAGAAATATCCACTAAAAAATCTCCACAATAATGTGTATCAACCGTAAAAGAAAAGGTTGAAAACAACACTAAAAACGCAAGTGTAAAAGATGATATTTTAGTTAAAAATTGTTTCATTATTATTTTGCGAATTTACAATAAGATTTTAAAACAATTTGTTAAAATGCGGTGGATGTAATTCCATACAATAATTAAAGTATTCTCAATATTAATTTTGATAAGAAATATTTATTCTGATAGATAAATTCTTGGAAAATTTTAACAAGAAGTAAAGATTTATAATTTATTTTTGTAGTTAAATTTTTAGGCATGAATACAGAAGTTTTATCAAAAGAAATTGATACAATTATAGCAAATAAAGAATCGAAAGAAAACAAATTACAAGCAATTTGTGATTATTTAGAAAGTGAAATTTCTTATTACGACTGGGTTGGTTTTTACTTTATAAATGGCAATAAAGAAGAATTAAAATTAGCACAATATACAGGTGAAGAAACTGAACATACTATTATTCCTTTTGGAAAAGGAATTTGTGGGCAAGTTGCTGTAAGTAATAAAAATTTTGTGGTGCAAGATGTTGCTGAACAAGACAATTACATTTCTTGTGGTTGGAAGGTAAAATCTGAAATTGTAATTCCTATTTTTGTTGATGGCGAAAATATTGGTCAAATTGATATTGATTCTCATACAGCAAATACGTTTACAGCAAAAGATGAAGAATTATTAGAATATGTTTGTAAACAAGTTGCAACGTTGTTTTAGATTTATATCCACTTTTTCACACTATAAGTTTGTCATACTGAAAAGCATCTCACGTTTATACATTCATATTCCTAGATTCTTTCAGAATGACAAACTGTGTGGGAAATCATCTTTATTAGATTGTAATTACTCTTAAAAATCACCACGAATTCACGAATTAAAATTATTTTTTTACTCTTTTTATAAAGTTCAGAAAGCTCTGCAAACTTTAACTGCAAACTGAAAACTCTTTTTGTTAACTACTCCCCTATTTTGTTACTATCTTTTTATTGTAATTCATTCATTGTTTATGTAGTTTTGCGTGCTTAACAACAACACAACAAATGAGCACTTCAAAAACGATTAAATCTGCCTTAATTTCGGTATTTCACAAAGATGGTTTAGCACCAATTGTACAAAAACTAAATGACTTAAATGTTACTATTTATTCAACTGGTGGTACAGAAAAATTCATTAAAGAATTAGGTATTGATGTGGTTCCTGTAGAAGATGTTACTTCTTATCCATCAATTTTAGGAGGAAGAGTAAAAACTTTACACCCAAAAGTATTTGGAGGAATTTTAAACAGACAAGATCATGAAGGTGATGTTGCTGAAATGAAAGAATATAACATTCCTCAATTAGATTTGGTTATTGTTGATTTATATCCGTTTGAAAAAACAGTTGCTTCTGGAGCTCCTGAACAAGATATTGTTGAGAAAGTTGATATTGGTGGAATTTCTTTAATTAGAGCATCAGCAAAAAACTTTAAAGACACATTTACGGTTTCATCTATGGAACAATATGATGAGTTTTTATCAATCTTATCTGAAAATAATGGAGAAACATCCATTGAACAAAGAAAAAAGTTTGCTGCAAAATCTTTTAATGTTTCTTCTCATTATGATACTGCCATCTTTAATTACTTTAATGAAGATGAAGTTGTTTTTAAAGCAAGTGAAACCAACTCTAAAGTTTTAAGATATGGAGAAAACCCACATCAAAAAGGATATTTCTTTGGAGATTTAGAGGCTATGTTCGATAAATTACATGGTAAAGAATTAAGCTACAACAATTTATTAGATGTTGATGCTGCTGTAAATTTAATGAATGAATTTATTAGAGAAGAACCAACTTTTGCAGTTTTAAAACATAACAATGCTTGTGGATTTGCACAAAGAAGTACCATTAAACAAGCGTATTTAGATGCTTTGGCTGGAGATCCTGTTTCTGCTTTTGGTGGTGTTTTAATAGCAAACAAAGAAATTGATGCTGAAACTGCTGAAGAGATTCATAAATTATTTTGTGAAGTTGTAATTGCGCCTTCTTATGCTGATGAAGCTTTATCAATCTTAAAAGGAAAGAAAAATAGAGTACTTTTAATTCAGAAATCTACAGAGTTACCAACTCAAAATGTAAGAACTGCTTTAAATGGTTTGTTGGTGCAAGATAAAGATTCTAAAACAGATACGTTAGCAGATTTAACATATGCTACAAACAATAAACCTTCTGAAAGTGAGTTAAAAGATTTATTATTTGCTTCTAAAATTTGTAAGCATACAAAATCAAATACCATTGTTTTTACAAAAAACAATCAGCTTTTAGCAAGTGGAACAGGACAAACAAGTAGAGTTGACGCTTTAAGACAAGCTATTGAAAAAGCAACCTCTTTTGGATTCGATTTAAAGGGTGCAGTAATGGCTAGTGATGCTTTTTTCCCTTTTCCTGATTGCGTAGAAATTGCTGATAATGCTGGTATAAAAAGTGTTATTCAACCTGGAGGATCTATAAAAGATCAGTTAAGTATCGATTATTGTAATGCCAATAATATATCGATGGTAATGACAGGAACAAGACATTTTAAACATTAAAAAAAATAACAGATTTACAAAATTAATTTTAGTAAATTTGTAGGAATATAGTACTCCAAAACAAGATAAATTTATGGGTTTTTTTGATTTTATGACGGAAGACATTGCGATTGATTTAGGAACCGCAAACACGTTGATAATTCACAATGGAAAAGTGGTTATTGATGCACCTTCTATTGTTGCTAGAAATAGACTGACTGGTAAAATTATTGCAATTGGTGAGGAAGCTAATTTAATGCAAGGTAAAACGCATGAAAATATCAAAACGATTCGTCCTCTAAAAGACGGAGTAATTGCAGATTTTCAGGCATCAGAAGAAATGATTAAGGAGTTTGTAAAGAAAATTCCTTCTATTAAGAAAAAATTATTTCCACCTGCATTAAGAATGGTTATTTGTATTCCTTCAGGAATTACAGAGGTTGAAAAACGAGCTGTAAGAGATTCTGCAAAGCATATGAATGCCAAAGAAATTTACTTAATTTATGAACCAATGGCTGCTGCAATTGGTGTTGGTATTGATATTATGGAACCAAAAGGAAACATGATTATTGATATTGGTGGTGGTACAACAGAAATTGCTGTAATTGCTTTGGGTGGTATTGTTTGTGATCAATCTGTAAAAGTTGCTGGAGATTTATTTACCAACGACATTATGTATTACATGCGTACTCAACACAATTTACATGTAGGTGAAACTACTGCAGAAAAAATAAAAATCACAATTGGTGCTGCAACTGAAGATTTAGATACGCCTCCAGATGAAATGTTGGTTCAAGGTAGAGATTTATTAAGTGGAAAGCCAAAACAGGTACAAGTTTCTTTTAGAGAAATTGCAAAGGCTTTAGATAAATCTATCTTAAGAATTGAAGATGCTGTGATGGAAACATTGTCTAAAACTCCACCAGAATTAGCTGCAGATATTTATAATACAGGTATTTATTTAGCAGGTGGTGGTTCTATGTTACGTGGTTTAGATAAGCGTTTGTCTCGTAAAACAGATTTACCTGTGTATGTTGCAGACGACCCTTTAAGAGCTGTTGTTCGTGGAACAGGTATTGCTTTAAAAGAATTAAAAAAATACAAAAACGTATTAATGAACTAGCATTATTAAGTCTTAAGAATGCAACAAATTATCTATTTTTTTCAGAAATTTAAATATTTCCTGTTCTTTTTATTTTTATCATTTATTTCACTTACGCTAACGTTTAATAATCTTGATTTCCACAAAAGTAAATTTGTAAATTCTGCAAATTTTATAACTGGCGGAATTTATTCACAAACTTCAAACATTTCTGAATATTGGAATCTAAAATCTGAAAACAAACTTTTAGCCGAAGAAAACACGCGTTTAAAAAATCTGTTAGAAAAATATAACTCCGTAAAATTTAGCGTAGATTCCACTGTTATTGATTCTACAAAGTATCACCAGAAATATACTTTTACAACTACTAAGATTATCAAAAACAACTACCACAAAGAGTTTAACTTTTTAACGATTGATAAAGGTATAAATCAAGGTATAAAAAAAGAAATGGCCGTAATTAACAGTAAAGGAATAATTGGAATTACAGACAATTCTTCTGGAAATTATGCAAGAGTTCAATCTATTTTAAACAGAAATAGCAAAATTAATGCTCGTTTAAAAAACAGTAACTATTTTGGCTCTTTAAGTTGGAATGGGAAAGATTACAATATTGTTCAACTTTCTGACATACCAAGACAAGCTCCTTTAGAAATTGGAGACACCATAGAAACTGGTGGAAAATCTACAATTTTTCCAGAAGGTATTTTGGTAGGTATTATTTCTAAAATTAACAAAGGCAATACAGCAGATAATAAAGTAGATGTTACTCTTTTTAATGATATGAGTAATTTAGGTTTTGTACAGGTTATTAAAAATTTAGATACTATAGAAATAAATCTTTTAGAAGCTCAAGATGAATAATCCATTAAACATGGTTACGTTATTTTTTTTACTGCTTTTTTTGCAGGTTTTTGTGCTGAATAACATTTTATTTTTGGGATTTATAAATCCATATTTATATATCGTTTTTGTTTTTCTTTATCCACTAAAAGAAAATAGATTTCCATTTTTATTTTACAGTTTTTTACTGGGTCTTTCTGTCGATTTTTTTTCCGATTCAGGTGGTATTCATGCGTTTTCAATTTTATTCATCTCTTATATACGATTGTTTTTTGTGAGAATATATTTTAGAAAAATACCAGCAGATTTTCCGTTTTTCAAATTGAAATCAGAATCTTTTGGTAAAATTTTTAACTATGTAGTAACTTTAACAATCATTCATCACCTTATCTACTTTTCTTTTGCTAATTTTAGTTTTTATAATTTTTCTAACGTACTTTTAAATACAATTTATTCAAGTATTTTTACGTTGTTATTATATTTTCTAAGTACTTATATTTTTACTAAAAGCGAATAATGCAAAAAAGTTTTTTACTCTATTTTCTGATTACCTTAATCGGAGTTGTTTTTATTGGACGTTTGTTTCAATTACAAATTATCAGAAGCGAAAGTTATGATCCTATTCATAATGCTGCTGTTAAAATAACTTACGACTATCCTGAACGTGGTTATATCTATGATAGAAATGGCAAATTATTAGTTGCCAATCAACTTTCTTATGATGTAATGGTGCAGCCAAATCAGGTAAAAAAAATAGACACTTTAGAGTTCTGTAAACTTTTAAAAATTGATAAAGAAGATTTTATCAAACGTCTTCAAAAAGCAGAAGATTATGCTCCTTATTTAGCATCTGTTTTTTTAAAACAATTGGCGAAAGAAGATTTTGCTTTTTTACAAGAAAAATTACACAAATACACTGGTTTTTTTATCCAAAAAAGAATTATTAGAGATTATCCAATAAAAGCTGCTGCCAATGTTTTAGGTTATATTGGAGAAGTTAATGAAGAAAAAGCAAGAAATAGCACCTATTATCAACAAGGAGAATTAGAAGGTAAAGATGGTGTAGAAAGGCAATATGAAGATATTTTAAGAGGTAGTAAAGGTAAAAAGTACTTACATAGAAATCGATTTAACAAAGTTACAGGCTCGTACAAAGATGGAGTTAACGATACACTACCTGTAAATGGAAAAGACTTAGTACTTACTTTAGATATCGAATTGCAATTATATGCACAACAATTAATGAAAGGAAAACGTGGGGGAATTGTTGCTATAGAACCCTCTACTGGAGAAATTTTAGCGCTAGTAACTGCTCCTTCTTATGACCCTAATATGTTGGTTGGTAGAAAACGTTCAAAAAATTCTGTACTTTTATTTAATGATACCATTAGCAAACCAAGTTACGACAGAGGTTTATTAGCTGCTTATGCACCAGGAAGTCCCTTTAAAATGATGAATGCCTTAATTGGATTGCAAGAAAATGTAATCAATCATCAAACTTCTTTCAAGTGTTATGGAGGGTATAGATATGGAAACAGAGCTGGAGAATTTATGGGGTGCCATTGTGGAATTTATGGAAGTCCAATTCAATTAAAAACAGCTATTGCAAAATCTTGCAACACTTATTTTTCTAATACTTATAAAAGGATTGTAGAAAAGGATAAAAACCCGACAGAAGGTTTAAATACTTGGCACGATCATGTAGCTAGTTTCGGTTTGGGCGATTTTTTAGGGTATGACTTACCTGCAGGTCAAAAAGGATTAATTCCTGATGGAAATTATTACAATAGTCGTTATAAATATTCGTGGAACGGATCTACAATTATCTCAAATGCAATTGGTCAAGGTGAAATTTTAACAACACCAATACAATTAGCAAACTTTACAGCTGCAATTGCAAATAGAGGCTATTTTTTTACTCCACACATTGTTAAAAAAATTGATACTGCTTTTATTGACAACCCAAACTACACAGAAGCTAAAAAAACTACTATTGACAAGGAACACTTTACACCAGTTATAGAAGCAATGCACGAAGTTTTTAAAACAGGAACAGGAAGATGGACTCAAGTAAATGGTATTGATATTTGTGGAAAAACAGGTACTGCAGAAAATTTTATTATTGTTGATGGTATAAAGGAACAATTAAAAGATCATTCTATTTTAGTTGCATTTGCACCTAAAGACAATCCAAAAATAGCCATAGCTGTTTTTGTAGAAAATGGTGGATATGGTTCTACAATTGCGGCTCCAATAACCAGTTTAATGATAGAAAAATATATTAACGGAAAAATCTCTGAGAAAAATAAATACAGAGAAACAAATATGTTAAATATGAGCTTGCAAGAAATTTACGACAAACAAATCCAAAAACCATTAGAAAAAATTGCGTCAAGAACAAAATAATATATTTGCAGGCATAGACTGGATTTTAGTTTTTATTTATATTGCTTTAGTTGGGTTTGGTTGGGTTAATATTTTTGCAGCTTCAAAAGCTGAAGAAGATGTTGAACTCATTGGTTTTGCAACAAAATACGGAAAACAATTAATTTTTATTGTTTTAACCATTCCACTTATTATTCTTATTCTTTTTTTTAATTCAAAATTTTACGAAAAATATGCTAGTATTTTTTATATAATTTCAATTTTCTCATTAATTCTTTTATTTCCTTTTGGTAAAGAAATTAATGGAGCAAAATCTTGGTTTAATTTTGGAGTTTTAGGATTGCAACCATCTGAATTTATGAAAGCTTTTACTGCACTTGCTGTTGCTAAATTATTAAGTGACAGGCAGTATAATTTTAAGTTGATAAAAAATCAGATAAAGGCATTCATTATTATATTTTTCCCTGCACTTTTAATTACGCTGCAGCCTGATGCTGGTTCTGCACTAATTTACCTTTCTTTCTTTTTTGTTTTACATAGAGAAGGTTTAACACTCAATTACATTTTATTAGGAATAACTTTTATCACCTTATTTATCTTGACCATTTTTTTTGGTGCAAGTAAAATGTTTACCTCACTTTTTATTATAATAACAATTATAGTAGCCTATATTATTTATAGAGGAGGTAAAAGGTTTTTAAGATTCAATTGGTATAAAATAATAGCTATCTATGCAATTATAGCATTATTTATCTTTGGAACAGGATACACTTATAACAATGTATTTAAACAACACCATAGAGATCGTTTTGAAGTATTGTTAGGTTTAAAGGTTGATAATAGAAATATTGGATATAATTCATATCAATCTGAACTAACTATTAGTTCTGGTGGCTGGAGTGGAAAAGGTTTTTTAAATGGTAATTTAACACAGGGTGATTTTGTTCCTGAACAACATACAGATTATATTTTCAGCACAGTTGGTGAAGAATGGGGCTTTTTAGGAAGTAGCTTTGTAATAATTCTATTTATGTTATTAATGTATAGGATTATATATTTAGCGGAATCTCACACAAACAAATTTGGTAGGATATATGGCTACAGCTTAGCCTCTATTCTATTTTTCCATGTCATTGTAAATATTGGAATGGTAATAGGATTATTACCAACTGTAGGTATTCCTTTGCCATTTTTTAGTTATGGAGGCTCTTCTCTTTGGGGTTTTACAATCTTATTATTTATATTTATAAGATTAGATGCTCATAAAAATTATGATTTTTAAAAATAAGTTTGCTCAAAATTTATCACAAAAAAAGACTCTGAATTAAAATTCAGAGTTTTTAAGTTTTATAGAAATATAAAATATTACAATCCAGAAACCTTTTTAGTCAATTGAAACTTTAAGTTAGCAGCTTTATTTTTATGAATAATATTCTTCTTAGTTAATTTATCTAGCATAGAAATAACTTTACTTAATTTAGTTTCTGATTCTGATTTATCTTCAATAGCATGTTAATCTTTAACTGCGTTACAAGTAGTATTGTGCTGATTATTCTATTTTTCAATGCAGCTTAAACAATGGAATGGCAATAGAGTTATACATCTTTGCCATTTTTTAGTTATGGAGGCTCTTCTCTTTGGGGTTTTGCAATCTTATTATTTATATTTATAAGATTAGATGCTCATAAAAATTATAATTTTTAAAAATAAGTTTACTCAAAATTTATCACAAAAAAAACTCTGAATTAAAATTCAGAGTTTTTAAGTTTTATAGAAGTATAAAATATTATAATCCAGAAACCTTTTTAGTCAATTGAGACTTTAAGTTAGCAGCTTTATTTTTATGAATAATATTCTTCTTAGCTAATTTATCTAGCATAGAAATAACTTTACCCAATTTAGTTTCTGCTTCTGTTTTATCTTCAATAGCACGTAAATCTCTAACTGCGTTACGAGTTGTTTTGTGCTGATATTTGTTACGTAGCCTTTTAGCGTCGTTACTTCTAATTCTCTTTAATGCTGACTTGTGATTTGCCATAATTTCTTTACTTCTTGTTTCTTATTAAAACTTTTGTAGTCCGTACGGGAATCGAACCCGTGTTACATGGATGAAAACCATGCGTCCTAACCCCTAGACGAACGGACCATAACAATTAAATGTTCCTAATTGCGGGTGCAAATATACAACGTTTTTTAAATTGTGCAATAGTTTTTTAAAAAAATTTACTTTTTTTTTGATTTATTTTTTTTGCTAATAAGCTTTTGCAAATAACACTCTTCTTGAAGAAGGTTTTCCTGTTAAAACACAAACACCATTTTCTTCAATTGCATCATTAGGAATACACCTAATAGTGGCTTTTGTATATTCTTTAATTCTATCTTCTGTTTCTTCAGTCCCATCCCAATGAGCAGAAACAAAACCACCTTTATTTTTTATTGCTTGCTTAAATTCTTTAAAATCGTTAACTTCAGTAGTATGCTCTTTTCTAAAGTTAATTGCTCTATCGAATAAATTTTGTTGAATTTCTTCCAAAAGCTTCTCTATAAAAGCGACTGTATCATCTTGAGAAATAGTTTGTTTTTCTAAAGTATCTCTCCTAGCAATTTCTAAAGTTCCATTTTCTATATCCCTACTTCCAATAGCAATTCTAATAGGAACTCCTTTTAATTCATATTCTGCAAACTTTGCCCCTGGTCTAAAAGTATCTCTATCATCAAACTTTACAGAGATTCCTTTTTTACGCAGATCTTTAACTAAAAGGTTTACTTTTTCTGAAATCGCTTCTAATTGTTCTTCATTTTTGTAAATAGGAACAATTACCACTTGTATTGGAGCCAATTTAGGAGGAAGCAACAAACCTAAATCATCTGAGTGTGTCATTATTAGACCTCCTATTAAACGTGTAGAAACCCCCCAAGAAGTTGCCCAAACATATTCTTGCTTCCCTTCTTTTGATGTATATTTTACATCAAAGGCTTTTGCAAAGTTTTGCCCTAAAAAATGACTTGTTCCAGCCTGTAAAGCTTTTCCATCTTGCATTAAAGCTTCAATTGTATAGGTATCTTCTGCTCCTGCAAATCGTTCGCTATCAGATTTCACTCCCTTTATTACAGGCATTGCCATAAAATTTTCTGCAAATTCTGCATATACATCTTGCATTTGTCTTGCTTCTGTAATTGCTTCAGTTTTTGTTGCATGTGCTGTATGCCCTTCTTGCCATAAAAACTCTGCAGTTCTTAAAAACAAACGAGTACGCATTTCCCAACGAACAACATTTGCCCATTGATTTATCAATAATGGTAAATCTCTATAAGACTGAATCCAACCTTTATAGGTGTTCCAAATAATAGCCTCAGAAGTTGGTCTTACCACCAGCTCTTCCTCTAGTTTAGCTTCTGGATCTACTCTAAGTTTTCCTGGATTATCAGGATCATTCTGCAAACGATAATGTGTTACTACAGCACATTCTTTCGCAAATCCTTCAGCATTTTTTTCTTCTGCTTCAAATAAACTTTTAGGAACAAAAAGTGGAAAATAGGCATTTTGATGCCCAGTTTCTTTAAACATTCTGTCCAATTCTTTCTGCATGTTTTCCCAAATAGCAAATCCATAAGGCTTTATAACCATACAACCTCTAACAGCTGAATTTTCTGCTAAATCAGCTTTAACAACTAATTCATTATACCATTTAGAATAATCCTCTGATCTTTTCGTTAACTTTTTACTCATAACCTATACTTTGGCACAAATTTTGCATTATTTCAAGTGAAAATTTTGTTAAAAGATTGAAATCTTTTTCAAAATAGATACAAAACTACTATATTTTAGTGTTTTTAAAGCAATAAAACATCAATAAAGAATAATACATAAAACATACCATTATGAAACTACACTATAAAAATTTAAAGCTACATCAACTTATCTTAATTGTAACAGCTAATTTGTTATTAGTTTCTTGCGGAACTTACCAAAGTGTTTACAATGACGATGGTATTTATGGAGATGTAAGTCCAACTAACAATGAACAGAAAGTAATTGTCATGAATGATCAAGAATATGATGATTATGAAGAAGATTATTTTACAAAAAAATTGAACGCGCTTCAAAACATCGAAGACAATGAGATTTTTGTAGATGTAGATTCTTATAATTCTAACGATAACTATGTTGATGATCAAACTATTGATGAAACCTTATATTATGATGCAAGTCAACCTTGGGGTTACGAAAACAACAATGTTGTTGTAAACATAAATCTTATGAACGACCCTTATTGGGGTGGTGGTTTTAATAACTGGGGTTACAACTATTGGGGATACAACAACAATTGGAGATTTCATAACAATTGGGGTCACAATTATTGGGGCTTTAATTATGGTTATGGTTATGGAAATTCTTACTGGGGAGGAAATCGTTATTGGGGAGGAAATCGTTATTGGCATCCATATCATAATAATTCGGGTTGGAATCGTGGATTTTATGGCTCAAGATGGAATAATAATTACAATAATAGATCTTACAACAATGGAAGCTATACCTATGGAAGAAGAAACAATACTAATGCTATAACTTCAAGAAATAGAATTTCGACAAGTAGAAGAAATAACTCTATAAATAATAGAAGATCTGTTGGATTACCCAATAGAAACAGTACAATTTCAAGCAGAAGATCTACTGGAACTGTAACAAATGGAAGAAGTACAACTCCAACAAGAAGAAGTACTACCACTAGTAGAAATTCATCTTCTGTTAGAAGAAGTTCTACACCATCAAGAAGAAGCTCTACAGTTAATAGAAGAAGTACTAATTCTAGTAACAATAATTCTACGTATAGAAGATCATCATCTAATACCAATAATAGAGCATCAACCTCATCAGGTAGAAGTACAAGATCATCATCTACAAATACAAGAAGTAGTTCTTCGTCTTCAAGTTCAAGAAGTTCTGGAACAAGTAGTTCTAGCAGAAGATCATCTTCTTCTTCATCATCTAAAAGAGGAAATTAATATAATATTTAAAAGAAAATTTCAAAAAATATGAAAAAACTTTTTATAGCAGCTATATTTACATTCACTGCATTCACGTCTTTTTCTCAATCTTTAAGTTACCAAGATTTAGCAATTTTATTTTCTCAAGATGATAAAAATGGAACTGCTAGATTCACAGCAATGAGCGGTGCTTTTGGAGCTTTAGGTGGAGATATTTCATCTATCAATATAAACCCTGCAGGATTATCTGTATTTAACAATAGTTCGTTTTCTGGAACGCTTAATTCTAGAAACACAGAAATAAATTCAAATTATTATGGTAGTAATTTAGCGAATCAAAATAATTTTACAAATTTATCGCAAGCTGGAGCTGTTTTAGTTTTTGACAGTGCTTACAAATCGGATTGGAGTAAATTTGCTATTGGAGTCAATTATAGAATTACAAAAGATTTTAACAACAACTTTTTAGTACAAGGTAATAGTGGAGTTGCTACGTTTACAGAGTATCCTTTAGATACAAATAACCCTGCTTTGATTTATGATGTAGCAGATGAACAACGTTTTAACAACAGCACAGGAGGTGAATTAAGTGAAGTTAATTTTGGTTTTTCTTCTGTCTACAACCAGAAACTACATGTTGGACTAGGACTTAATTTTTATGATTTAAATTTTAACCAGCAATCTACTTTAACTGAATTTAATAGTGATGTTAATGGCAATGAATTAGACGCAAATTTATATCAAGAAAACTTTACAACTGGAACTGGCTTTTCTGCTAATTTAGGTTTTATCTATAAAGCGAATCAAAGTTTTAGATTTGGTTTGTCTTACCAAACACCAACTTGGTTTTCAGAAATTATTGAAGATAGTAATATTGTAGATAATGAAGGTTTTTTTGGGGACACAGAAATTATTGTTAGTAATGATAACTTAATATATGATAATACTGCTAATGGTTTTTTTCCTTCGCAACAATTATTTTATAGATTAAGAACACCAAGTAAATTAACAGCGAGTACTGCTTTTATTTTTGGCAAAAACGGTTTATTAAGTTTAGATTATAGCAATAAAAATTACAATGGAATTAAACTTTCTGAAGATGATTTTTCTGTTGAAAATCAAGCTTTTCAAAACGATTTTAGAAATACACACAATCTGAACATTGGTACTGAATGGCGTGTAGACAAATTTAGTGTTAGAGGTGGTTATTCTTATGAGCAAACTCCTTTTGAAAACAATAATTTTAATACTGGTAGTGCTTTACAATTAGATGACGTTACTGGTTATTCCTTTGGAGCTGGTTATAATTTCGGAAATTTTAAAATAGATTTTGCCTACAGTAATAGCAACAGAACTGGCGCTTATAATTTCTATTCTGGTTTTAATGTTGATGCAACAAACATCACTTTAGATAACAGATTTTTAACAGGAACTGTTTCCATAAGTTTATAATAAATTTTCTCTATAATAAAGACCTTGTATATATAAATATGCAAGGTCTTTTTTGTTGGAATTCAGTTTTTTCCCTTAATTTTGCAACTTATACTTTAGAACATGCAAGAGACAAAAATTACTATTCAAGAAACTACAAACGAAACCATTTTAAAATTTAATAGCACACAAGTTTTAATAAATGGAGGTAGTTATGAATTCGCAAATATAGACGAGGCAAAAAACTCTCCTTTAGCACAACAATTATTTTATTTACCCTTTGTAAAAAAAATATTTGTAACCGCTAATTTTATTGCAATTCAACGTTTTGATATTGTGGAATGGCAAGATGTACAAGATGAAGTTGCAGAACAAATTCAAGCTTATTTAAATGATGGAAATGTTGTTGTAAACGAACAAACTACATCAACCAAAAAAGAAGCGATTGAAGTATATGCAGAAGTTACCCCAAACCCTGGAGTAATGAAGTTTGGTACAAACAAGAATTTAACGCAAACAGATGTTGAGTTTAAAAATATTGAAGAAGCAAGTAAATCTTCTCCTTTAGCACAAGCAATTTTTAATTTTCCTTTCGTAAAAGAAGTTTTTATTTCTGATAATTATGTTTCTGTAACCAAATATGATATGGTGGAATGGAAAGAGGTTTTTGCAGAAGTAAGAACATTTATTCGTGAGTATTTAGTTGATGGAAAAACCATCATTAAGGAATTACCTACTTTAGAAACTGTAACAAACAAAGAAACAATTGCTCCTGTTATTGAATTGGAAGGAATTCCTGCTCAAATTTCGGATATTTTAGATGAATATATAAAACCTGCTGTAGCTGGTGATGGAGGTAATATTGCTTTTAGATCTTATGATGAAAAAAATAAGGTTGTGAGTGTAGTTTTACAAGGCGCTTGTAGTGGTTGTCCATCTTCTACAGCAACTTTAAAAAACGGAATTGAAGCGTTGTTAAAAGATATGATGCCAGGTTTAGTTAACGAAGTTGTGGCTATAAATGGTTAGAAGTTAAGAGTTAGCAAAAAAATAATTATATTTAGCATAAATCAAACACAGATGTCAGCAGAAAAAATTAATCCTTATAAAGATTCAACTTTAGGAAAAAAAGAGCAAGTTGCTAAAATGTTTGACAATATTTCTGGCAATTACGATGGTTTAAACAGAGTTATTTCTTTAGGAATCGATGTAAAATGGCGTAAAAAAGTTGTTGAGATTGTTGGTAAAAATAATCCAAAGCAAATTTTAGACATTGCAACAGGAACAGGAGATTTAGCCTTAATGATGGCTGCTTTAAAACCAGATAGAATTGTTGGTTTAGATATTTCTGCAGGAATGTTAGAAGTTGGAAAACAAAAAATTGCCAAAGCAAAACTTTCTGATAAAATAGAAATGATTGTAGGTGATTCTGAAGAAATGCCTTTTGATGACAATACTTTCGATGCGATTACAGTTTCTTTTGGTGTGCGTAATTTCGCAAACTTAGACAAAGGATTAACAGAAATTGCAAGAGTTTTAAAACCCACTGGAGTTTTGGTTATTTTAGAAACTTCAAACCCAGTAAAATTTCCTTTTAAACAAGGCTATAAATTATATACAAACCTATTTTTACCAGCAGTTGGTAAATTACTATCCAAAGACAAAGTTGCCTATTCGTATTTATCTGAATCTGCAAATTCTTTTCCTTTTGGAGAAGCTTTCAACAATATTTTACAAAAAAATGGGTTTACACATACAGAAGCTACTCCTGTAACTTTTGGAGTTGCTACAATTTACACTGCAAGTTTATAAAAATGATTAAAAAAGGATTTCTTTTTGGTTTTTTATTGATGATTTCTGCAACGTTTTTTGCCCAAAGAGATCGTGTAGAAAACCTACCAACGTTCGATGATAGAAAAATTCATTATGGTTTTTATTTGGGAATCAATCAAAATGATTTTAAACTAAATTTAAAAAATAGCAATGTTTTTAATGCTGATATTTCTGTGGAACCAACCTATGGTTTTAATGTCGGTTTAATTGCTGAATTGCGTTTGCACAAAAATTTAAGTGTACGTTTAGAGCCAGGTTTAGTCAGTAATTCCAAAAATATTATTTTTAATCATTTAAAGACTTCTAACAATCCACAAGATAGTATCAGAGAAATTGGCTCTACATATTTACACTTTCCTGTAGTTTTTAAATTTAGCACTGACAGGTATAAAAATATTCGTCCTTATTTATTAGGAGGTGTTTCTTTAGATTATAATTTTTCTAGTAATGAAGCCAACCAAGATGATAATTCTGCTGGACAATTTAGGATGAAAACAACCAATTTTATGTACGAAGTTGGTGTAGGAATTGATATTTATTTAGCGTTCTTTAAATTCTCTCCTTCCATTCGTGGAGTTTTCGCCATTAATAACGAGATAAAATACGATGATGATCCAAATAGTAAATGGACAGCTCCTATTAACTTTATGGGAACTCGTGGCGTATTTTTGAATTTTGCTTTTGAGTAGTAACTTTCCTATTACACAGAGATTCACAGAGGTTTTTCGCGGAGATTCACAGAGACAAAATACCTAACTCCTTTAGAATCTAGAATTATTTTTTAATATTGTTGTCAGATTAAAACTTTATAAACTCCAAAAACTCTTACTAAATAACCAAATTTTTAATATATCGCCCTTCTAGGGCTAAACTTAATTTTGAAATAATTTTCTATTAATATTTCATCCCTCTGGGATTTTCAGCTCTGTAAGAGCGAAAGATTCATAAAAAAATAGCGTAAGAAAGACAAAGCTCCATAGGAGCGAAATTTAATCAAAAATATTTTTAAAAACTATACTTTTAAATATATTAGGAACCTCTCAAACTCGCTCACTGAAAACGGCTACTGATTACTGCCAACTGAAAACTACCTATTAAATACTACGCTTAAATTCACTTAACAAAATAGCAGTTGCAGTTGCCACATTTAAGCTTTCTGTTGCTTGCGTTTCTCCAAATCTAGGAATTGATATTTTGTTTTTTATCAACGTTTTTATTTCATCAGAAACACCATTTGCTTCATTTCCCATCACTAAAACCCCTTCTTTTGGTAAGGTTGATGAATATACATTTTCACCATTCATATCAGCAATAAAACTAGGTAAATTAGTTTCTTTCAAATAGCTTTCTAAAGCTATATATTTTATAGATATCCTTGTTAAAGAACCCATACTTGCTTGCACAACTTTTGCATTGTAACAATCTACAGTGTCTTTAGAGCAAATTAATTGCGTAACTCCAAACCAATCACACAAACGAATAATGGTTCCTAAATTTCCAGGATCGTTTATAGCATCTAAAACAATAGTAAGGCCTTTTTGTTGCAAAGGTTTTTCATCAGGAATTTCAAACAACCCTAAAACTTTGTTTGGCGATTTTAAGTTGCTGATTTTCTGTAAATCCTTTTCAGAGATTCTTACAATTTTATCCGAAGAAATCGTAGTTTCAAAATCATCAGTTGCAAATAAAATATCAACTTGAAAAGATGAATTTAAAAGTTCATTGACTACTTTTATACCCTCAGCAATAAATAAACTATTTTTTTGTCTATACTTTTTTTGTGATAAACTTGTTATTAATTTTAGTTGATTTTTTGAGATGCTCATTAATTGATTTATAAATATAAATATACCGTTGAAAAATACTATTTTTGATATTCTTTGGAGTGCTAAAATAATGAAAAAACTCTCGTTTTATTTTTTATTCATCATCTTTCTAATTTCATGTAATTCTACAGAACATGTAATAGATGGTCAATTTATGCTTTCGAAAACCAATATTTTTATTGATAGCACCAAAACAAATGGAGCAGAACTTCAAAAATATATCTTACAGAAAAGAAATCCTCGTTTTTTAGGATTGCCTTTGGGTTTGTATTTTCATAATTTAGGAAATCACGACAAACCAAAAACTCCAATTGAGTGGGCAAATGAAAATAAAAGGTCTTATAATTTTGTAAAAAGAATTTTCTCTGAAAAACAAAGTATTGCCTATGCAAATTCTTTTATAAACTTAAATAAATGGTTCTTAAATTATGATGAGCCAGCAATTGTAAGCGAATTAAAAGTTAAAAGAACAGAAGATAATTTATCAGCATATTATAAAACGCAAGGTTATTTTAAATCGTCTGTAACCTCCAATATCAAAAGAGATTCTACAAGTAAAAAAGCCACTGTAACCTATCGAATTCAAAGAGGAAAACCAACAGTATTAGACACTGTAAACATCGACATAAAATCTCCTGTTTTAGATTCTATTTACACGAATTCTGGCTTAACGTCTTTATTAAAATCAGGAGATCGTTATAAAGATCAAGTTTTTAGAAATGAAGCCAGTCAAGTCGTAAAACTCTTTAGAAATAATGGAATTTACAATTTTACAGAATCTGCTTTAGGCTTTTATGTAGATTCTACAAGAACAGACTATAAAACGAATGTAGATTTTTTAATATCATCTAGCAGATTAGAAGAAAAAGATGGCATTTATATCGAAAAACCTTATAAAGTACAAACTATAAAAGAAGTTCATGTAACCACAGATTATTCTTTTATACAAAAGGAAGAAACTATTTCTGACACTGTAACTTATAATGGTATTCAATTTTCTGCTTTTGATAAATTACTTTACAATCCTAAATATTTATCACAATCTATTTTCTTAAAACCTGGCGAGATTTACAGTGATACTTTAACAAATTTAACCAGAACACATTTAAAATCTTTACAGAATTTTAAATCAACAAATATAAAATTTACACCTATTAATGGTTCTGATAGTGAGTTAAGGATGGATGTTTTATTATCTCCATTAGAAAAATATACACTGGGTTTAGAATCGGAATTAACACACTCAAATATTAGAAATTTAGGAATTTCTGGTAAGTTTTCTATTACCGATAGAAATATTTTTAGAGGAGCAGAATTGTTGAAAATGTCGCTTTTAGGTTCTTGGTTCAACTCAAACAATGGCCCTGGTTGGGAAATTGGTGCAGATGCTTCTTTAGAGATTCCAAGATTTGTTGCTCCTTTTGGTTTAGGGAAATTTGTACCCAAAGAAATGTCACCAAGAACTTTATTTTCAATAGGATCTAGTTTTCAGAAAAATATTGGTTTAGATAGGCAGACTTTTACCATATTAACAGATTATAAATGGCAATCCACACCCAAAAAGACGATTCAATTAGAAGTTTTAAACACACAGTACATTCAAAATTTAAATGTTGAAAGTTTTTTTAATATTTATTCATCAGAATTCGACAATTTAAATACGGTTGCAGAAGCCTATGATTTGGCCAAAAACACGAATGATAATTTCCCTTTAGATGATGAAAATATTAGTTCACAATCAGAAGATGCTTTGCGATTTATGAATTTAGTAGCTGCTGATACTAATTTTCAAAATTCAAATCCAGAAGAATACAATACAAACGTTAATATTTTAGATCGTTATAAAATTATAACCTCAGATTTTTTGATTCCTACTTTAGCTTACACCTATACTTATAATGGGCAAACTGATTTTAAGAATAGTAATTTTTCTTTTTTTAGAATTCGACTTGCCAATTCAGGAAATATATTAGGTTTATTATCGGACAAAAGAAATGATAATGATAAAAAAACCATTTTAAACATTCCATTGGCTCAATATTTTAAAACGGATATTGAGTTTAAGAAGTTTTGGAGTATTGGTTCTAATAATTCCGTTTTTGCATTTAGAACATTTTTAGGTGCCATTTTAACCTATGATAATTCTGATGTTCCGTTTACAAAAAGTTATTTTGCTGGTGGCTCTAATGATATTAGAGCTTGGCAAACCTACGAATTAGGACCTGGAAGCAGAAACTCTGGCTTAGAATTTAACATTGGTAATTTTAAATTTTTAACAAGTGCAGAATATCGTTTTGATGTTGTTAGCAGATTAAAAGGAGCTTTATTTATAGATGCTGGTAATATTTGGGATATCTCCGATTCTGAATTTGTAGAAGATGATGCGAAATTTACTGGTTTATCATCCTTAAAAAATATTGCAGTTGGTTCTGGCTTAGGAGCAAGGTTAGATTTTAATTTCCTAATAATACGTTTAGATGTTGGCTTTAAAACCTATGAACCTTATTTAGAAGACAGTAAATGGTTTAAAAATTACAACTTTAATTCTGCAGTTTATAATATTGGTATCAACTATCCATTCTAAAAAAGATAACGTTTTCGTTATTTAAAACAGCCACTTTGTATTAAAACCTACTATTTTTTGTTATTTTTGATGCATAATATCAATTAAAACACACATAAAATGAGTCATAATATTAAACCTGGTGTAGCAACAGGAAAAGAAGTTCAAGAAATTTTTAACTACGCAAAAGAAAAAGGGTTTGCATTACCAGCAGTTAATGTTGTAGGTTCTAACACAATTAATGGTGTTTTAGAAACTGCAAAAGAATTAAATGCGCCAGTAATCATTCAGTTTTCTAATGGTGGAGCACAATTTCAAGCAGGTAAAGGATTATCTAACGAAAATCAAAAAGCAGCAATTGCAGGTGGTATTGCAGGTGCAAAACATATCCATGCATTAGCAGAAGCTTATGGAGTACCTGTAATTTTACATACAGACCATTGTGCAAAGAAATTATTACCTTGGATTGATGGATTGTTAGACGCAAGTGAAGTTCATTTTAAAGAAACTGGTAAGCCTTTATATAGTTCTCACATGATTGATTTAAGTGAAGAACCAATTGAAGAAAACATAGAAATTTGTAAAAAATACCTTGCTAGAATGAGCAAAATGGGTATGACTTTAGAAATTGAATTAGGAATTACAGGTGGTGAAGAAGATGGTGTTGATAATTCTGATGTGGATGCATCTAAATTATACACACAACCAGAAGAAGTTGCGTATGCTTATGAAGAATTGTTAAAAGTTTCTCCACAGTTTACAATTGCAGCAGCTTTTGGAAATGTTCATGGAGTTTACAAGCCAGGAAACGTAAAATTAACGCCAAAAATTTTAAAGAATTCTCAAGAATATGTAACTAAAAAGTATGGTGTTGAAGAAAATCATATCGATTTTGTTTTTCATGGTGGTTCTGGTTCTACTTTAGAAGAAATTAGAGAAGCTATTGGTTATGGAGTTATCAAAATGAATATTGATACTGATTTACAATTCGCTTTTACAGAAGGAATTAGAGACTATATGCAAGGTAAAGCAGAGTATTTAGCAACCCAAATTGGGAATCCTGAAGGAGCTGACAAGCCAAACAAAAAATATTACGATCCAAGAGGTTGGTTACGTTTAGGTGAAGAAACTTTTAAAGCACGTTTAAAACAAGCATTTGCAGATTTAAATAACGTAGATACTTTATAAGATTTACAATACATTTTATAAAAGCATTTTGAAGAAATTCAAGATGCTTTTTTTTGTTTTTAAGGTTGATAAAAAAAGAATTAATCAAACCAAATTAAAAGTTCGTAAAAATCTTTTACATTTGTAACCTGCTTTTTATTTTAAAAGCAAATAATATTAAATTAAATAAACTAACATTATGGCTTGGTTTAAAAGAACTGATAAAGGAATACAAACTGCAACAGAGGACAAGAAAGACACACCAAAAGGGTTGTGGTACAAAACTCCTAGTGGAAAAGTTATTGATACAGAAGAGTTAAAAAAGAACTTATATGTAAGTCCAGAAGATGGCTATCATGTAAGGATTGGTAGTAAAGAATACTTCGAATTATTTTTTGACAACAATGAGTTTAAAGAATTAAATGAAGGCTTAACGTCTAAAGATCCTTTAAAATTTGAAGACACAAAAAAATATCCAGACAGATTAAAAGCAGCACAAGAAAAAACAAAATTAAAAGATGCTGTTAGAACTGCTGTTGGTAAATCTTTAGGAAAAGACATTGTAATTGCAGCTATGGATTTTGCTTTTATTGGTGGATCTATGGGTTCTGTAGTTGGAGAAAAAATTGCACGTGCAATTAATTATTCAATCGAGAAAAAGATTCCATTTTTAATGGTATCAAAATCTGGAGGTGCAAGAATGATGGAAGCATCACTTTCTTTAATGCAATTGGTAAAAACATCAGCAAAATTAGCACAATTAGCAGAAGTTAAAATTCCATATATTTCTTTATGTACAGATCCAACAACTGGAGGTACAACAGCTTCTTATGCAATGTTGGGCGATATAAATATTGCAGAACCAAATGCATTAATTGCGTTTGCTGGGCCAAGAGTTGTAAAAGACACCACAGGTAAAGAATTACCAGAAGGTTTTCAAAAATCTGAATTTGTTTTAGAACATGGTTTCTTAGATGCTATTTATGAGCGTAAAGACTTAAAAAAACAAGTAAATTTATATATTGATTTAATACAGAATATTCCTGTTAGAAAAGAGGAAGCAGTTTAGAAAATAATCAATTATTTATAATCAATTCAAAACCAACAAAAGAACTATTTTTTGTTGGTTTTCTTTTTAAAAATAACACTATATTTGCACCTTCAATGAAAACATCATTGATATACATAAAAATCATTTAAATAATATTGGCATGTACTTGACTAAAGAAATTAAAGAAGGAATCTTCGAAAAACACGGTAAAGGAAAAAACGATACTGGAACTTCAGAAGGACAAATTGCGTTATTTACGCACAGAATTAACCATTTAACTGGGCACTTGAAGAAAAATCGTAAAGATTTTAATACAGAGCGTTCTTTAGTAATGATGGTTGGTAAGCGTAGAAGTTTATTAGATTATTTAAAAAAATCTGATATTACTAGATATCGTGCAATTATCGCAGAATTAGGAATTAGAAAATAATTCTTTTAAAAAGAGGTTCTATAAACGTGCCTCTTTTTTTTATGCAATAAATTTAAATTCTTTAAGCTAAGCTTAAAACTATTGAATTAATTCTTTCTGTCTAACTAACAGAATTTATATAAAAAGTCAGAATTACCAACAATAATTCTGTATTTCCATTGCAACAACAAACAACAACGCAACAACAAAAATTAGTAATTAAAATTTAGAATTAAAATTTATGATTCCAAAAGTATTTAAAGAGGTTATAGACCTTGGAGATGGTAGAGAAATTTCAATCGAAACCGGAAAATTAGCAAAACAAGCTCATGGAAGTGTTGTTGTACAGTCAGGAAAATGTATGATGTTGTGTACAGTTGTTTCTAATTACGAACAGAAAGACCTTGGTTTTTTACCTTTAACAGTAGATTATAGAGAAAAATTTGCAGCTGCAGGTCGTTATCCAGGTGGTTTCTTTAAAAGAGAAGCAAGACCAAGTGATGGTGAAGTATTAACAATGCGTTTAGTAGACAGAGTTTTACGTCCATTATTCCCAAAAGATTATACTGCAGAAACGCAAGTAATGATTCAATTGATGTCTCATGATGAAAATGTAATGCCAGATGCAATGGCTGGTTTAGCAGCATCTGCAGCAATTCAATTATCAGATTTTCCATTTGAATGTGCAATTTCTGAAGCAAGAGTTGGTAGAATCAATGGCGAATTTATCATCAATCCAACAAGAGCACAATTAGCAGAATCTGACATTGATATGATGATTGGAGCTTCTGCAGATTCTGTAATGATGGTGGAAGGTGAAATGGATGAAATTTCTGAAGAAGAAATGGCAGACGCAATTAAATTTGCACACGAAGCAATTAAAATACAATGTGCTGCTCAATTAAGATTAGCAGAAGCATTTGGAAAAAAACCAACTCGTGAATACGAAGCTGCAAGAGAAGATAAAGAGTTAGAGAAAAAAGTTCATGACATGGCATATGATAAAGTATATGCAATTGCTGAAGCTGGTTCTGCTAAACATGAAAGATCTGACGCTTTCAAAAAAATAAAAGAAGACATTAAAGCAACTTTTTCTGAAGAAGAATTAGCAGATTATGGTGGTTTAGTTTCAGATTATTATAGAAAAGCAGAAAAAGCTGCAATTCGAGATTTAACGTTAAACGTAGGTTTGCGTTTAGATGGTAGAAAAACAGATGAGATTAGACCAATTTGGTCGGAAATAGATTATTTACCATCTGTGCATGGTTCTGCAATCTTTACTCGTGGAGAAACACAAGCATTAGCAACTGTAACTTTAGGAACCTCTAGAGATGCAAATAAAATAGATATGCCATCTTACGAAGGTGAAGAAAATTTCTATTTACATTATAACTTCCCTCCTTTTTGTACAGGTGAAGCAAGACCAATTCGTGGAACTTCAAGAAGAGAAGTTGGGCATGGTAATTTAGCACAAAGAGGTTTAAAAGGAATGATTCCTGATAGTTGTCCTTATACAGTAAGAGTAGTTTCTGAAGTTTTAGAATCTAATGGTTCTTCTTCTATGGCAACTGTTTGTGCTGGTACAATGGCTTTAATGGATGCTGGTGTACAAATGATAAGACCAGTTTCTGGTATTGCAATGGGATTGATTTCTGATGCTGCTTCTGGAAAATATGCTGTTTTATCTGATATTTTAGGTGATGAAGATCACTTAGGAGATATGGATTTTAAAGTAACTGGTACTTCAGAAGGAATTACTGCTTGCCAAATGGATATTAAAGTAAAAGGTTTATCATATGAAATTTTAGTGAATGCACTAAAACAAGCACGTGAAGGACGTTTACATATTTTAGGAAAAATAACGGAAACTATTGCAACTGCAAATACAGAAGTAAAAGAACATGCTCCTAAAATGATTAATAGAAGAATTCCTAATGATATGATTGGTGCATTTATTGGACCAGGAGGTAAACATATCCAAGAATTACAGAAAGAAACAGGAACAACAATTGTTATTACTGAAGATGCTGTAACTGAAGAAGGAATTATCGAAATTTTAGGAACAGACCCAGCAGGAATTGAGCAAGTAATTGCTAGAATTGAATCTATGTTATTCAAACCACAAGTTGGAAGCGCTTACGAAGTGAAAGTAATTAAAATGTTAGATTTTGGAGCTGTTGTAGAATATGTAGAAGCACCAGGAAACGAAGTTTTATTACACGTATCTGAATTAGCTTGGGAACGCACAGAAAATGTAACTGATGTTGTAAACATGGGTGATGTTTTTGATGTGAAGTATTTTGGTTTAGATCCAAGAACTCGTAAAGAAAAAGTTTCTAGAAAAGCATTGTTACCAAAACCAGAAGGTTATGTAGCAAGACCACCAAGAGATGACAAACGTTCTTCTGGAAGTAGAGACAATCGTGGACGTGATGACAGAAAGCCAAGAGCGCCAAGAGAACCTAGAAAAGAAGAATAATTCTTAATTTCTAATTAAATATATTAAACCTGTTTCATTACATGAAACAGGTTTTTTTATGGTAGAAAGATGTTTGTAAAAAATAGCTAGCATAACTAATCTGAACCCCTTCTGCCCTCTTTGTACGTTTTTACACCTGCTTTTAACACACGTTTCATCTTTCTAGAAGGTTGGTAATTTACATGGTACTTTTTTATATTCCTTTTTGGGGTTAAGTCTTTTTCGGTATTGCTTGCAACACCAGAAAAACCCATTTTAAAACGCCCCATTTCACCCAGATCTACAATTTTACCATCGGTAAGAAAATACTCTAGTTTCATACCAAGCGCAATAAGCACAGCCCTAACATCTACTTCGTGTAAACTAGACTCGTTACTTATTAGTTTAGCAATATACTCTAAATCTACAGTACCTGTATTTACAGCCTGTAAAATAAATTGTTCTTTATTATTATTGATGGAATTATTTCTTTTAGTAATTCTGTAGCGTAAAGACATAGCTTATAGTTTATTTTTTGTATCTTTAAAAATAACTTATTTCTACTAACAGACAACACCACTTATCATTATTCTACTATTTTATAAAAAATATACTACTATATATAGAAACTTATTCTACAATATTTAAATGATTATACTAGTATAAAGTAAAATAACTTACTTACGGATGCTCAAAAACTTAAGGGACAATGCTAAAAGACTTCCTTATGATTTACACAAATATAACTACAATTTAAAAACAACTTTTATATTTAAAGTTTTACTAGTATGAAAGAGGTATTCTCTTCGTTTAATTTTTTATATCAAATATATCAATAGTAAGTATTTTGCTTAGATTTAACTTTGAGTTCTTATATTTTATTAAAAAATCTAAAAACCTCATTCTTAATAGCTTTACCATAAAGTAAATAATAAAGACTCAAGCTATTTAATTTATTTTCATTATATTTAAGTGCTAATGAAAACGTATGAAAAAGTATCCTACAATTTATTTAGAACAACAAGTTCATCGTAATTCTTCTAAACTATTAATTAAATTTAAATATGATAATGATCTCATTTCTATTATTAGAGGTATTGGTGGTGCTGCATGGAGTAAAACTTTAGCAGCTTGGCATTTGGAAAATACTAAAGAGAATTACGATAAAGTTATAACAACTTTTAAAGGAGTAACAATTATTAACGCTAGTAAAATTAGTAAAACATTTCCTTTTAAAAGAAAGTTAACCAACGATCAAAAAGCGATTTTAAATAATTTTTACTTGTATTTAAAAGGAAAAAGATACAGCAAAAGCACCATAGATACGTACACCTTTTTTATGGCTGATTTTGTTAATTTTCATTCAAAAACACCTTTAGAAGAACTCACAAATAGAGATGTTGAACTTTTTATTGAAAAAGTATTTATAGAGCGAAAATATTCGGTGAGCACTCAAAGACAATTTATAAGTGCCTTAAAGATTTTTATTGTTTTTTATCCTCAAACAAAAATTAATGATCTGGTATTAGCACGACCTAAGAAATCTAGAAAACTACCCAATGTTTTATCATCCGAAGAAGTCATTAAAATAATACAAGTTACTAAGAATTTAAAACACAGAGCTATCCTTGTTTTACTCTATTCTTCTGGATTAAGAATTAGTGAAGTAACTCATTTATTATTACGTAATATAGATATAAACAGAAGACAGCTAAAGATTGAACATGGCAAAGGAAGAAAAGACAGGTATGTTGGACTAGCAGCTACTTTTTTACCTTTATTGCAGAATTACTTAATTACTTATGCTCCTAAATTATTTTTTGTAGAAGGCATTAAAGGCACAAAATATTCTGAAAGCAGTATCCGAAAGTTTTTACATAAAAGTGTCACAAAAGCAGGGATTACAAAAAAAGTAACACCCCACACGTTAAGACATAGTTACGCCACACACTTGTTAGAAAATGGTGTTGGTTTAAGACATATACAAGAACTTTTAGGTCATGCCAAACCAGAAACTACGATGATTTACACACATGTTGCAAAAAAAGATTTATTAGAAGTACAGAGCCCATTAGATACAATTTTATTACATTTAAACAAAAATAATAAACGAGAAGAAAAGTTCCTGTTATCCGGAAATAATAACATATAAACAGGAAGTTTATTCTCTATATAACCAGTTAGCTGTAATTAATCACTCAAACCTGAAAAATAAATTATAATGAGAAATTTTATATGGAATAGAGATCCACAAGAAGCAATGGATAATCCATATGAATATGAAGCTCAAGAACAATTTAGGAATGAATCTGAAAAATTAATCAAAGAATTAAGAAAATATTTAATAACTAAATATTCCTTCAAACTTAATGAAAAGACTTCTGAAAAAGCAATTTATATGTTAACTATAAATGCTTTAGATTCTGCTTTTGAAATTGTACAATCTTTGAAAAGTCAATCACATAGGGTTACTGCCCATTTATTAAGAACAATTGACGAATCTATTGACCTCGGAGTATTTTTTAATAGTAAATCTGAAAAATCAAAAAGGAAAGTTGAAAAGTGGTTTAATAACGAAATGATTCCTCACAAAGAATATCGAGATTATATTAAAAGTAAAGAAGGTGAAGAAAAATTTGAACAAGAACGAAAAAAATATATTGATATTTCAAAATTCTCACATAACTCATACAAAACTCTTCTTTACAGCTATGTTCAAAGAAGTGATGAAACAATTGTTCACGGAAACACATATGAAAGTGGAATTTTAATACCTATTCAAACTATTGCAATGTATCACGCTATTTCAGGTTTTTATTTTAAGAAAATAGCTTTTAAAATGGTCGAATTTGAATTTATTGAATTAGAAAAAATGTTGACAATTATGTTAGATTCACAAGAAGAGAATACTATAGAAAGAAAATTTGAAATGAGAAAAAACTACAGCTAACACCGTATAAAAAAAATTGCTAAATTAGTGCTTAATCAAAGGCAGTTGCATTTTTGCCAACTTCTGAATTTCCTTCGGAAATTCCTCGCTGACAAAACCGCAACTTTTCTTATACAAACACGTTACCCAACATTTGAAAAAAACCTTTGAACATAACAACAAACTTCTAAAAATTCTCTTGAGGGAGAATATTTATTTTGTTATTGGTTTGATAATTATAACGCCTATTTATTATTATCTAAAAAAAGGAGAGCAATTTGTTTTGGACTTTTTGTTTGTCAAAATAATGTCTGTGATTTTCTTAATCTATAATCTACCGAATTTCATTATTTATTTTAACTATTACAAAGAAAATAAGAATACGAAAATTAAGATTGACACAAAAAACAACAACATCGGAATTGTCAAAAACGGAATATCAAAACAATATGAAATAACGGAAATAAAGTCTTCAATTTATCATTTAGGAATTTATTACAAAAATCGGATTGACAATGCAATGCGTTGGAAAATGATAAACTCTGACCTTGCATACTGGGATTTGGAATTTAATAATGGAGATAGATATTATATTTCAAACTTAATTGTGGATTTTTTGCACGACGAACCAATTGTAGAGAATACAAAATATAGATTTAGAATGTTTCAATACATTAACAAATCCGACTCTAAAGAAGCTTTGACTTTAAAACAAGAATTGGAAAGTCAAAAAGAAAAAAGTCTAACAGAAAAGTTTGTTGAAAAATTTAAAACAAAATCTGAAACTGAATTGAACGAAATTTTAGCTAACAAATCAAAATATCAGAAAGAAGCTGTTAAAGCAGTTGAAATAATAATTGGAAATAAAAACGTTGGGTAACACCGTATATAATTTATTGCTGGTTCTAGCCTACTTACGAAAATCCTCGCGGATTTTCTATTCGGTTTTTATTTGCTAAATTTAGTGCTTAAACCACGCAACAAACCATATACAAACACGTTGGCGTTAATTAAAACCAAATCAAATTTGTACACTTTTAAAAATACTGAACAAAACAATTACAAAGCTTCAGATTTAGAAACAAAATCTATGCTATACCTTATTGGGATGCATAAAGAAAAGGAACAAATCGAGACAATTGTTGTGGATTGTTTTAATGATGTTACAGGAATAAATACTGTTGAAAATAACCTTTGGGATATTCAATCAAAAAATCATTCTGTAATGAATCCCCAAAAGATTGGAAAATCATTATTTACGCTATTTGATAATTTTGAATCAAGCGTTAATTTTTTAGAGTATATTTTATTTATTCCAAAATTGAAACCCACATATTTAATTGACTCAACTCTTAATTCCTATGGCTCTTCAAACATTGTAAAAAAGACATTAGTTAGAGTTGAAAATGGCCTAAAAGCTGAATTCGAAAGAGTTCACAGCAAACAGCCTGATGTAACTAGTCTAAAAAAATTTATGGATTTAGTTATATATGTTCAAGATTTTAAAAGAGTAAACTCATATATCAAGCAAATCACTAAATTCAAAAGCAACACAATTAAAAGTGAAGAGTTTTATAAATCAATATTTGACGAAATAAGAAACGTTCAGGCATCTAAGAAAAACTCTTTTATAGAAGGCAGTTCGATTAAAACTATTTCGGATGTATTGCTTTTCAATAGACATTTACATAAAAAAGACATTCATACTTTAATCATTAATCGATTTGTAGGAGGAGATTTATTTGCAATAAATACTGTTCCTATTCCATTTTTAGAAATCCTTAATGAATATACCGATTTTCAAGATCAGCAAGATTTGATTGTAGAATGTAATTCTAATATTTGTAAATCCTTTTTTAATAAAAATGATAATAAACGATTTTGGAGAGTAACTGAAAGCATTATTTCAGAACTTAATTCTGACTCTAAACAAGGAATTAAGAATATCTATAATCAGATTAACGGTGATAAATTAAAATTACCTTTTTTAGATAAGGAAAGTCTTCTCTTCCTTATTTCAACAATAAAAAATGGATGGAATGATGAAAATTAAAAAAGTAGCCTTTGGTAATGGAAATGAGGCATATATTGAATCTCGTTTTAAAGAAAATGTCAATATTATTTATAGCGAAGGAAATAATAAAGGAAAGACTTTATTAATTCAAGGATTAATGTACTCAATTGGCAATGAGCCAGTTTTTCCAAGCGGTTTTAATTATAAAGATTATCATTTTTATTCTCTAGTTCAAATTCAAAACATAGACTATGAATTTTTAAGACACGGAAACAGTATAATAATTCGTAATGAAAAATTCTTTCAAATTTGTAATACGATATCTGAATTTAAGCACTTTTTCAATAAAATAATTACTTCATTACCTATTATAATTAAAGATGCTAAAAATAAAATAGTAGATGTTCATCTGCTATATGAATTATTTTTTCTTGGTCAAGACAATAGGGTACCATCAAATCTAATTGTAAAAGGACAATACAATAAAAACGATTTTTTAAGTATGGTATATTCTCTTAATGGAATTGAGAATAAAGAACCTGAAAAATATGACTTAAAAAACGAAAAGAAAAAATTAGAAATACTTAAACAAGATAAAAAAAACCTATTAAAGAAGCTTAAAATTGCAAAACAGAATACGAATGTTGCAAAGTTTACCCAAAAAAGTATTGATAAGGAACAATTCAATAAAAAGAAAATAGAATTAGAAAAAATAAATAAATCAATACTTGATTTAAAGAAAGATAGAAATCGTGAATTCAATCGAAAAATAAAACTAGAATCACTGCGTTTTGAATTAAGTTCTTTAAATATTAATTTAAATCAAGGAAAAACTCATTGTGGAGAATGTGGAAGTGATAAAATTATGTTCACTAATGATGAGTTTGATTTTGAAATCAGCAATAAAGATGTTAGATCAAGGATTATTAATTCAATAAATGAAAACATTGAAATAAAAGAAGAAATAATCCAAGAATATGACTTACAAATTCAAAATGAACAAGACCAATTTAAAAAAGAAATAGAAGTTCTTTCCCCTGATTTAGGAGAATATATTTTATTTAAAGATGAAATAATTGATGCAACTTCAATCGATGAAGAAATCTATTCCAAGCAAATTTCAATTGATAAAGCTATCCAGATTATTTCGTCTTTTACGACTACTTCTTCAGATAACACAAAAGAGCGAAATGACTTAATAGGAAAAATAACTAACGAAATGAATCGTCTTTATAGAATTATTGACCCTAACGGAAACCTTACTTTTAATGAGTTATTTCCTAAAAAGGACCGAACTTTTTCAGGAAGTGAAGGTCAAGAATTTTATTTCTGTAAATTAATTGCACTTAATACTATCCTAAAACATAAATTCCCAATTATCATTGATAGTTTTAGAAGCGGAGAAATATCTTCTAACAAAGAAAGAAAAATGATTGAAATTTATGAACATATAGGGAAACAAGTAATTATAAGTTCAACATTAAAATCAGAAGAATATGCAACTGACAAATACAAAAACACTGACACAATAAATGTGATAGATTACAATAATCACAAAGACAGTAAAATATTAAGTGAGAAATTCTCTAGTGATTTTAAAACTATAGTAAAATCATTTAATATTTCAACAAACAAAAACTAACGCCAACACCGTATATAATTTATTGCTGGCTTCTTGCCTACTTACGAAAATCTTCGCGGACTTTCTTGGTCGGTAATTATTTACTAAATTAGTTACTTGAAACACGCAGCAAACCATATACAACAACGTTGGCAATAATATAAAAAAACTATGACGACAAAAGCAATTTGGATTTCATATGATTTGGGAATAAAAGGAGATTATCCGAATTTATATGCTTGGCTTGATAATCACGAAGCAAAAGAAGCAGGAAATAGCATAGCATTCTTGAATTATAAATTTAACGGAAAAGATGACCAACTTCTGACGATTTTAAAAAAGGATTTAATTAAATCAGTTAATTTCAAACCAGGAGATAGAATTTACGTTATGAGAATGAGAAATGAAGATGGAGTAAATAAAGTAAGTGGAAGATTTATAATTGGAAACAGAAAAGCCTCACCTTGGGAAGGATATGGACAAAAAGGAGAAGATATAATCGACGGAGATGAATAATATCATTATCGACACAGGATATTGGTATGCATTATTTGACGCACGAGACAAATACCACGTTGACGCTAATGAACTTGCTGACTATTTAGAACTTGGAAATATTCTAATTCCATATCCTACTCTATATGAATCAATTAACACTCGTTTTTCAAAAAGACCTGAATGGATGGAAGAATTCAAAAAAATAATTGAAAGAGATAATGTAACTCTAATTGACGATTCTGATTACAAAGAATCAGCATTAAATTTAACTTTTGAATCAACTCTTCTTCAAAATAGGCCAATAAGCCTTGTTGATACTATTATCCGAATAATGCTTGATGATACAAATCTAAAAATAGATTATTTATTGAGTTTTAACATTGGAGATTTTTTTGATATATGCCAGAGGAGAAGAATTGAATTTATAAATGAATAAATACTATTGCCAACAATGGCTATAAGTAATTGCTTGTTCTTGCCTACTTCTGAAAATCCTCGCGGATTTTCAGTTTGGTGTGTACTTGCAAAGTTAAGTGCTAAACCACGCAACTACTCATAGCCGAGACCGTTGTGCATAATGCGGAAATCGGGCTAAAATTGAACATTTGAACTAAAAATGCCAACGCACAAACAGCACATTTGGTTTTTTGCCGACACATAAGCCAACGCTAAAAAAACCAAAAGAGCTGTTTTCTGCCAACGCTCAACCAAGTGAGGAAAACCATAATCTGAATTAAAAAAAAGTGCGTATTTTGACCCTCTGAAAATCAACCAAAAAAATATGGAGATAACCGAAAAGCTACTGATTGAATTACAAAACCGACTAAAAGTTGGTAGCCGAAGAGGAGTACATTTAAATGCAATTCCAGCTCGTTCAAGGTACAAGTTTGACCTAACACGATTATCTCACATTGACGAAAACCTTCCAACAAATTTTATTAATGCATTATTAACCGAATTACATTTAAAATTTAAAATTAGTTGGAAAGATAATGTTCCCGATTTGAATTCACTTTTTGAAGATGACCAAACGCAATTAGTGAAAATTACAAAGTCTTTTGAAAATCTAATCAATCAAACAGATGCAATAGAATCAGAAAAAGGAATAAACACATTTGGTTTTGGTTTTCCAATACTTGTAAGACGTGACCAATCAGACAACAAATTAACTGTTGCACCAATTTTAATTTGGTCATTAAGAATAAGAAGAACAAAAGAATTTAATACTTGGGAAATACTACGAACAGAAGACGACCCAATTTATATCAATGAGGTTCTAATAAATCATTTACAAAATGATTCCAAAATTGAAATTAATCAAATTTCTAGTGAGTTTTTAGATGATGGTTTAATTGATAAAAGTGAACTTTTAGATATTTGTGTAAATATCATTGAATCCATAAATAGCTCAATTCCAGATGACCTTCGTGAAACATTTGAGAAAAAACTAAATGAAGTAAAATCTATTCCAGAAAAGAAATATTACGAAAAGCTACCATTGACATCTAATAATTCATTTATAGATTTTGGTGGACTTTTTTCAATTTTTGAGGTTCAGAAGCAAAATATCATTCACGATTATACGAATTTACTAGAATTACAAGGTGCAACAATTGACCTTGAGGATATGGAAGAACATACGTTTCAACCAATATCATCAGTCGAAACCGACCCTTCACAACAAGGGATTTTACATTCTTTAAAAGCATCTCGGAATATTTTAATTCAAGGACCACCAGGAACAGGGAAAAGTCAATCGCTTACAGCGATTTTAGTAAATGCTTTAGAGAATCAAAAAAAGACAATTGTTGTTTGTGAAAAACGAACAGCTTTAGAAGTGCTTCACAATGCCCTAAATGAAAAAGGGCTTAATTATCAATGCGTTCTGCTAAAAGACATTGTTAAAGACAGAAGAGTGGCAGTTGATTCTGTAAGAGATAGAGTTGATAATTCCTCATATCGAAGATATAGATACACTCATTCTAAAGAAACGTTAGACAACATAATTGAAAAATCAAAAAACTTAATTGATTCAATAAATAAGAGGCATAAAAAATTAGGAGCAAATTTAGTTGGCAATAAAAATTGGACTCATATTGTCGGCTCACTATTGTCAGAATTAAAAGACAATTCCGAAGAATACAATCTTGATTTATCAAAAGACACATTCAGTTATGAATCATCTGAACTAAATCACTTATTAGAACTCATTAGAAAAGGACAAAATTTATATGACGAGTTTAAACCTCATTTAAATCTATCTTTTATCAACTCTGCAAAATTAGTTGGAGACAATCCATTTATTATAGAACAGCAGATTGAAGAAGACTTTTCAATCTATAAAAAAGAGTTGAAAATAATATTAGATGACATTTCAAGCTATGAGGTAGAATATTATAAAATTAGAAATGAACAATTTAATTTGCAAAAATCCTCAATTAGCGATATTGAAAATTCTATCCAAAATATCCTAACAAACCACGAAACAAACCACGACTTTTTTGATGAAGAAAAAACAAATGGATTTTTATTTAAAACAATTTCCATCTTCTCAAAAGAAAAGAAAACAACACTTACTGACCAACAAACAATAAATTCACTTTTTGAAGATTATTTGTCAAAAACCATTGATAACAAGGACTTTGAAAGCATTAACTTCTCTAATTCAATTAAAGAGAATCAAGACATTCTTAAAAACTATAAGCTAATTATCGAGAGAATTAATAATGAATTTCAATCTAAAATAGAAAATGAGTACAAATTCTTAAACTTACTCAAATCATCTGAAAAGGAATTTGACACAGAACTACTTCAAACAATAAAAACAAACTTTAGCAATTTAAAGACGAAAATCAAAGAGCAAAATTGGACTAAAAAAGAAATGAATGGAGATTCTCACAATGTTTTAATCTCTCAAATTCAGGCTTTAGTAGATTCAAAGGAACAATTTTTCGCAAATGAAAACGACCTTTTTTCAATTGAGTTTAAGTGGTTTCAATTTTACAATTCATTATCAAAAGAGAATAGACTAATAATTGACCAATTAAAGGAAAAAACAGATTGGAGAAAAACATTTTTGATTTTCTACCTTAATTCTATGCTTGTAAATTCTGCAAACACAGATTTACCAACAAATGATAATGACCATATTGAATTAGGAAAATCTTTGTCTGAACTTGAAAAAGAACAGATTAAATATATTAGAGAATATTGGTTCTCAAAACAAATAGATGCAACCAGAGATTTTGACAATAAGAATCCAAATTTAGCTGTCGAAAATCTATATAACAAACGAGCAGGTAAAAGACATAAACGATTATCCTTGCGAGAAATAATAAAGTTGGATATGGATTTATTTACAACTTTCTTTCCAATAATTCTAACAACACCAGACGTAGCAAGTAATCTATTTAAAGGCAAAAATCAATATTTTGATATTGTTATGTTTGATGAAGCAAGTCAATTAAAATTAGAAGATAATTTACCAGCACTTTTAAAAGGGAAACAAATTATCATTGCAGGAGACGAACACCAAATGCCACCTTCAAATTATTTCAGTAAAGTATTTGACGGTTTGATTGATGATGAAGATGAATTTGAAGACGAAATAGATAAAATTAAAAACGACATAAGCAATTCGCTTTCAGATTGTGAATCACTTCTTGATTTTGCATCCGAATTAGGTTTTGAGAAAAAACATTTAGACTTTCATTATCGTTCAAGACATCCTTACCTTATTGATTATTCAAATTATGCCTTTTATAATCAAAGGTTAAAACCACTTCCAAACAGTTTTGATTACATTCCAATAAATTATGTTCCCGTAAATGGCACATATTCTGATACTTCAAATGACGCAGAAGCTGAAACAATTCTGTCTATTATTGACAATAATATTTCAAGACTTCCAAACGGAGAATACCCAACTGTTGGAGTAGCAACTTTCAACATAAATCAAAGAAACCTAATTTTAGGTAAGATTAATGAAAGAAGAAAATTTGAAAAATATAGAGATTTTAATGACAAAATAATTGAACTCGAAGAAAATGGATTTTTTGTCAAAAATTTAGAGAATATTCAAGGAGATGAAAGAGATGTAATAATACTATCAACGACTTATGGAATAAATAAAGAAGGAAAATTTGCCCAAAGATTTGGTTCAATAAATCATCAAAAAGGATATAAACTATTAAATGTTATCGTAACGAGAGCAAAATACAAAGTATATGTATGTTCTTCCATTCCAGAAGATGTATTTTTAAATTATAAAGAACATTTAGTCAACGAAGGTTCAAACAACCGAAGAGGAGCTTTATATGCCTATTTAGCATATTCAAAAGCTGTTAGTGAACAAGACAATGAAGCAAGAATTTCTGTTTTAAATACACTTGCAGAAAATTCTACAAAAAGCACCACAATCGACAACTTAAATGAAGACCTCGAATCACCATTTGAGGAGGAAGTTTATGAAGCTCTAACCGAACATTTTGACGAGAAAAATATAATTCCTCAACTTCAATTTGCAGGATTTAGAATTGATATGGTTTACGACACAAAGCATATTGGACTTCCAAAAATCGCGATAGAATGCGATGGAGCTTCTTATCATTCTAGTCAAGAAGCATATCTACACGATAGTCACAGACAAAAGATTCTTGAAGGACACGGTTTTGTATTTCATAGAATATGGAGCACAAATTGGTGGAGAAATCCACAAAAGGAAACAAAGAAACTAGTTGAATTTATAAGAAGTATCGAAAACAGTAGTCCATCAATTTTTGAAGATAAATCAAAAACAGGATTAGCGTTTACGGATAACATCTCAATAGTCGAAAATGAACTTTCTAAAGTCTCTCAACATCTTAAAAAGGATATAAAACAAACGATACAAGCTGTAAGTAAAACAGAGGAAGTTCAAACAACATTATTTAAAGAAACTATTACTGTTAATAGTAAAGTGAAAGTAAATTATTTGAATATTAATAAAGATTTGAAAGTTCATTTAGTAGACCAAATTGTATCTAAAGTTGAAAAAACGAATGGAATTCAAAAAATAAATATTAAAACACCATTAGGAGTTGCTTTAAACGGAAAATCTGTTGGAGATACTGTGAAAATTGGTGGATTAGATAAGTACGTTAGAATATTAGAAATTATGAATTAAGCCAACGCTAAAAGCCATACACATTCGCAATTCGCTTCAGCCAACGCTACGCCAAAAATTGCAAAAGAGTATGTCTTGCCAACGCACACATTTGAACTAACTAACAAACATCGGAAAACCAAGCAGAACGTGAAAAGCACTATGCACAACAATGTATATAAAACATAGCTATTACAGGCTTTTCGAGAGGTTTTTGCTTCTTTATTAAGTCCGCCAAATTTTTATTTTTGTATATTTAGAAATTAAAAGATAAATAGAAAAAATAAAAATTCGGCTCGTGTATAATCCGAAACGATAGTGTCTTTTTACACGCTACGTTTCATATACGGAGACGTTGCCAGTAATGTAAAAAAGGAATCATCATTAAAATTAAAATTATGAACAGAAAAGATTTTATCAGAAATTCAGCAATTATAGGCGGTGCGACCATCCTTCCAATAAACAACGTCTTCAGCCAAAATGTTACTGAAAATGGAATCGACAAACTTGTAGACAGCAATGGAAATTTCATTCAAAAATCATTGCCGTATAAAGAGACATTTTTAGAGCCTCATATGGATGAAGAAACTCTTCATCTTCATTATAAATTTCATCACGGAGGTGCGGTTAACGGTGCAAACAAAGATTTGGAAAAAATAAAGCAAAGTCTCGAATCTGGAGAATTTGAGCAAGCTGACTTATGGACGCGGAAATTGGCTTATCATTTTTCAAGCCACGTCCTGCACACAATATTTTGGACGAATCTTACAAATAAAAAAACAGAGCCAAAATCGGAGCTTTTAAGGCAAATAGAAAAAGATTTTGGTTCATTTGACAAGCTAAAATCTTTCATAGGCAAAATATCCAAGACAGTTGAAGGAAGTGGTTGGGGTATATTAGGATACCAACCCTATTCTCAAAAATTGACACTTTTACAATGTGAAAATCATCAAAAACTTACACAATGGGGCGTAATACCGCTATTGGTAATCGATGTTTGGGAACACGCATATTATCTGAAACATAAAAACAAAAGGGCAGATTTTGTCGATACTATTCTTGATATTATTGATTGGGACAATGTAGCCGAAAGATTTAGTACAGCTAAAAAACTTGCGTAAAAACACTACTGGCAACAACGTATATAGCTCATAGCTAATTAGTTGCTTAATCAAAGTTAAGGCATATTTGCAAGTCCGCCAAATTTTTTAATTTGGCTTATTGAGAGAAAAAGATAATAAGAAAATTAAAAAATTCGGCTCGTGCTTAACCGAAAATTAATCGCTAATTTGCACGCTACGAGCCATATACAAAACAGTTGTAAAACATTTGACGCAACCATATGGGAAATTCTACATCTAATAAAAAACATTATATATGAAGAAAATTATTTCACTTTTACTAATTTTAACTTTATATGGTTGCTTTACAACAGATGATGACACAAGTAATTTTTGTTCTTCAGATTGCACTAATCTTCAAGGTCAGGTTCTAACAATGAACAATCAGGGATTAGCAGGAATAAAAATAACATTTGAATATTTCAAAGGTGCATCATTATCCAGTTACAAAAGAATTATATCTGATATTGATACTGATGAAAATGGAAGTTTCAGTGACGAATTTTATTTGGAAGACGAAGAGATTTCTGAAACATCACCAGGCAATTTAATATTACGAATTGATGAAAATAGTTTAAACTTAAATGAGAATATAATTACACCAGATTCAGCTAACATATTTTTAGAAAGATGGTTTGACATTAATTCCAGAGACACTATAATTGAACAAAATTATTATTTCCCTAAAAAAACTCACCAAATCGTGAATTTAAATAACTTTGTTCCCATATTGGAAAATGACCGTTTTGAAATCGGTGCTATTTTCCCATATGGATACGAAAACCCTGAACCTGATTCATACAACGATATTTTGGAAACAATTTATATTCCAACTAATGGAAAACTTTATGAAGCTACAGAAGTTAATAATTCATTGAACGTAATTGTAGCCGAAAATGAAAAAAATATCATCAGAATTTATAAAACTAAAAACGGAATTTATACTTACGAGGAAATTTTGATTGATGTCAATTCTAATAATCCAGATGAAATAACAATTGAGTATTAAAAACGTTTTACAACAAAGAACTGAGTTAAAAACCAAATAAATTCTTCGTTAAATTTAGGCAATAATTTTCTGGCATTGTTGAAGTAGAATAAATCTCCTTTGGTCGATTTATTTCCAATTCAACAAGCTATAAATATC